>SDBT01009083.1_pt1 | contig 16160 bp, 21 predicted proteins | sample 2277101 | NCBI WGS metagenome assembly SDBT01 (sample SAMN10404973, study PRJNA504765) | marine sediment metagenome | isolation source: marine sediment core GS10_PC15, 103 cmbsf | place: Arctic Ocean: Southern Knipovich Ridge | collected 2010 | reverse complement strand
TCCAAGTAATGCAAAAGTGTCATTAGCTGTAATGGTTGGAATTGTTACATTAAAGTCACCAGCTAAGTTATCACCTAGAATTGTGTATTTGTTTGAATTATCACTATCATTTAATAAAATTGATGAAATATCCTGAATCGGATTATCTTGAAAACTTGTTTCACCTTCAGCACCTATAACGACTCTATTTAAAAATGCGTTTCCAGTAAGACCAGTTGTGGTAAATGTTATTTTAGTGGGTCTACTTGGTATTGAAAAATCCCAAGTACCAGCAGCTAGTATAGCCATCTGTCCCCGTGCGTTATTTTCTAATTGATTGCCATCAAAACCAGCTCCTCCTATTTCAACTAAAAAATCTCCATCCTGGACTGGAAGTGGAGTAGCTTGTGTTCCTCGTGCTCGTCTTCCAGTAAATTCTGATGAGTGAAAAAAAGTATTAGAAAAAACTGTTCCAACTATATCAGTTTCAGCTCCATCAGCTGCTGTTAATAAAATGTCAGAGGTGAATGTATTACTTCCAGTAAATGTCTGAGAAGAATTCAAATGTGCAATATCAGATAAACTAAACTGATCAATTGTAAGATCAGTTGTATCTAATGTTATAGGATCAGGAGTTGATAATACCCAAGCAGTATTTGCATTAACAGTTCCAAAAGTAATTTTTGTAAACATTCCGTTGTTTACCAGGGCACTTGTATTTGCATCAGTGGTACGTGTCCATGCACCTGCATCTACAACTTCATAAATTCCATTCTCTGATGCAACAGTCTGATCTTTTACCAATACTCTATTAGGATTGACTACTGCTATACCATCTATAGTCTGAGAATTTGCTAGAGTGATATTTGTAGTTGTAGCTGCTAGACATTCTGCTTTTGTTTCTAATTGTGCCGAATAATCTTCCTGTGAATTATTTTGATCACCAACCTGGATAAAACCATTATTTAACTCCACATCAAAAATTGCATTAGTGATAATATTTCCATGAAAGTCTGCTGTACCCTCTGGTAGTATGGTTAAATTTATTGTTGGACCAGTTGCATTGAAATCTGTTGTTGCAAATTCCAAATTCGTAGGATGGCTAGTGCCAGTCCAAGTACCTGCTGCTGAAAATCCATAAAAACCACCTACATCAAAACTAGTTCCATCATGTCCCCTTGCATCAACATCAAGTAACACATCTCCACTTTGCACAGCAGTAGGTGTGGCAAGAGTTCCTCTAGCCCTAGATGCAAAAATAGTCGGTAGGTCAAATGCATCTGAAAAAACTGTAAGATTTAGTTTAGCATCTCCATTCTCGTCTTTTATAATAGAAATATCTTCTGTGAATGTATTTAGTTCAGTAAATGTATTTGCAAGATCTATTTTTGCAACAGTAGAATCTACAGATATGGTATGAGTGTCAGTAATAGATACTACATCGATTCCTGTCCCTCCAGCTATAAACTGTGCAGAAGCAGTTAGTGCATTAATAGAGTCAATCCCAAAACCAAGAGTAGATAGTGTTGCACGTTTCTGATTTCTTGAATCTTCTGTGTCAATAATTAAAACTTCATCAGCAGCTACGGGAGTTGCTTTTGTTCCTTTATCATCCCAAGTTGCAGACATTATTAATTAAATTCCATTATTTCACTAGTGTTGTTGTAAGTCATTATTTCACTGGTGTTATTGTATATCATATCTAATAATGCTGTACCACTCTGATCAGATGATTGCGGAGAATCAAATCTAACGTTAAATGGTCTACCAATAATAGTTAGTTGTTGTTCATCTGTAAACCCTTGAGGAGGTTCTATTTCCCATATAGTCAATTATGGCACACTCACTACACATCTATTCAAATTTCCTGCGCTCCTTGCTCGAAAATTTAATTGTACGCCAGTAGTTAGACGGATGAATCTACTTTGACCTCCAACTATTGCTGTTCCATTATTAAAGTCATTCCAAATTGCTCCGCTATTTAAAGTGTATTGTATAATACTAGATGTATCATAAGAAAAATCAGCTACAACTGTAGTAATAATATCATCACTAGATAGTAATATTGTAATGTCTTCTGCAAACCATTCCTCATCAGCATTTTTTGCAGTAACTGTTAAAATCTTATCGCCTATTTTTACAATACCTGTATCAATTTTATAATCAACCATTACATACACTCACAGAATTTATGAGTCATGAAAGTTTATGAGAATTATCTAACCAAATTGAGAGGAGACAAAGAGGTCGTTTTGAGATGGCAATGGAACTTTTTGGTCACGCGGATCAAATCTTCCTACTGCAGATATGGTTCTTGTAGTTCTTGTTGCAATTAATTCACCTACCAGTCCATGTTTTTCATCTTCTCCAAACATTTGGATTCTATATTTTTTAAAGTAATGTTCTGCTTTTTCTAATAATTCAATGTCTTCGGCATGCATGGAGCGGGCATAAGCCATTGCAATGTCAGAACACCTTGACCAATAAATTGAACCTCTATCCAAAGGAGTGTTAATGTATTGAAATATTGTAGTATGAACCATTTTATTTGAATTAAATACAAACTGTAAATACGTATCATCATCTTGTGTATCAGTTGATTTGATAGCAGTCTTAAATGCATCAAGGGTTAAAAATTCAGGGATTAGTTGGGGTTCACTTGACATTTAATCACTTTGCTGGGGGATAATTAAAGCGCTCATTGTATTGTTTTTGAACTCGGTCAAGATTGTCATTTACTAATATGGCAGTCTCCTGATAGTCAAATTTTTCATAATTAAGATCATAGTCTCCAATGCCTTCTAACACTACACCAGGTAATGCATGAAGGTCTTCTGATCTATTTCTAAAGTCACCGTAATTTACACCCATAATTATTACACCACATAAAACAAGAAAAGAACTATTTCTATGCTGGAGGATCAAATGGTATAGTCATTCCAAAGTCTCGGGTAAGTTTGGTTAATTGACTCTTTACTGCAATATACTCGTTAAAGTCTAATTTCTTTACGACTTCGGCATCTCTTTCCTCATCGTAATATCTTCTCATAATTACTGGTCCTTGTCCTAGTCTTAGGGCATTGGACTTGTTAACTGCAAACATTACATCATCATTTGTAACCATTGCATCAACTACTGCAGTAATTCCAGGAATTCCAGGAAATGGTACAACACCGCCTGATGGCAATCTTTGAGGAATCATTCCTTGTGGTCCACCATTGTTAGTCCAAGTGTTTGAGGTGTATCTGGCATACATTGTAGGACTCATTTCAACGTGAGTAATTGATACGTCTTCTTCAATTAGGAAGTTCTTGAATAATTCCAGTAAATCGTCCCCAGTGTTATTTGTAGAGTGGAAGTTTGAGCCAATATCTGCAGGAGATCCCAAAGTGGTTTGGGTGTTGGCAATTTCAGTAAGTGTATTAATTGCTTCCTGATTTCGTCTACGTTTCATTCCCCAAGCAATTTGGTTTTGATCAATCTCTTGAGGATTAATGATAGTTCGGATAATATCCTCTATTGGATTGTAAGTTTTACCAACAAGTTTCTTTAAATCATATACAATTTCATCATAGTTAGTCTGAGTTGATTTTGATTCTTCACTTCTATCTAAATATTCTACGTCTTGTGTAGTATCATAGAAAGTTTCTCTGAATTCTAATTGAGGAATGCTTCGTTTGATATACATGTTATCTGTGTGGAAATATTCATCAGGCACACCTTGAGCAGCCTCAAAGAGTCTAACTAGTTGCAAGTGAGTAATATTTTCAGACTGTGCAATGGTAGTAGCTGCTGCCAATGAAAGACTTTCATTTACAATTCTAGCGTATAGTCCTGCAGCAACATCTTGTTTTGGAATTACTTTGGCTGCAAGTCCTTTCTTTGGGGCTAGTTGCATTTGAGCATATAGTTTAGTTCCACTTGCAATACCATTTTCATGTTGGCCTGTAAAAATTCTACCATCAGGTAATATGGTAATTGATCCGTCATAACTATCTCCAGCCATTATGCTTGCACCGTCTCCACTACTATTTCATCTCCAGAAACTGAAACTTTCTTTTTGCTGGAATCAGTATTTCTAGTATAAATTTCAAAAACTTTACCAATGTATAATGGACTAGTATTAGCACCTGTCACGATATTAGTTGTATTTGCAACAACTAGTACATCCTCACCTGGAACTAGACTGCCAACTGCATCATCAAAAAGCATTCTTGTTCTAGGAGTTAATACCTGAACTCTATCGTCATTTGCTAATACTGCAGGAGCTTCAGGAGTTGCTTTTGCTTGGAAGATGCCATTATCAAGTGTTGTAGATACAACAACTAGATTTCCTGCGGCATCAGATGTGTAAACAATTCCTTTTGTAATTTGTAAAGCATCACTAATTGGTTGAGTAACAGTAACTGAATATTGAGGATATGGTACATCTCCTGGTTTCATAGGATTAAGATCAGCCATTATTGAGAAACCTCCACGATTTCATCAAATGTTTTTCCCTTTAGAGATGATACATCTCCACCATTCCATTCAAAGTTTACTTCATTATTTTGAAGTGTACTAGCCTTCATGCTTTTAATTATATGTTTAACATCTTCATATTTACTTGATATTTCACTGTATGATTTTGCTTTTAGTGATGCGTGATATTCATTTTGTTCTTTTTTAGATAATCCATATTTTGCCTGAAGTGCAACCATGGCCTTCATTTTTTCATCCTTGTCTTTTTCTTCAAGACCTTCAACTCTGGATTTTAATTCTTCTTTTTCTGGATCGTCTTCTTTACCTTTTTTTACTTTCATTTCTTCATGAACTTCCTCCATTGCTTTGAGTTCATCTTTATCATCATCACCAGCTCGCATTCTAGCAATCATTTTTTCACGTTCATCTTCTTCTACATTTGCAAATAATTTTCCATAACGTCCTTTACGAGCTTCTCTAGATTTTTCTATTTCGTCTTTATCTTCTATAGCTTTTAATTTAGCATTCAAATCTTTATTTTCTTTCTCGAAATCATTCTCTGCCATTTTCTTCTGTCTTGCCAAACAAGAACAAGTCTTAAAAGAACTTTTAGGCTTTTTAGACTCTCCACATTCAGAAAATGCAATGGCCAATGCTTGATCATCTATTTTTATTCCTGCATCTTTTTTCTTGCGAATTATTTTCTGTACACAAGATGATGCAGACAACAAAGTTAATTTTCCTTTATGTTTGTATAATAGAGGGACCTCTTGTAGATGAGTAAGGTTTTCTTGGTTTGCGATAGTTGTTTCTGCTTCTAGAGATTTTTCTTTTTTAGCATGTCTATAATTTACTCGCTCCTTTTCAAAGTCAGGTGATACTTTGGTTCCTACCGGTTGTGGTTCTCCAAAGATGTGGAGATCACAGATATCCTCATATTTTATTTCCCCTTTAACTAGAGCACATTTTTCATCTTTTACAAAGAATTTACAATTCCCACACATAGGATTATCCTTTTTGCCTTTGAGGGATTTTGCAGATAGTAATTTAACGTCACAATTTTCTCCTTCACACATTGTTTTTACAGTTGCAATATCATCACCAAATGCAGGTTTTTGTTTCAAAAATGCATGATGTGCAAATTTCCAAGCATCAGTATCAATGATTGGCATCCCATTTTCTGCAGTACCCAACACATGAGCACCATTAGCTAAAGGCCAAATTAATGGAGAGACATATTTTATTTCACGTGTTTGTAGTTTTTCCCAAAATTTCTCATCATTTACTTTGTGGATGAGATCAACTGATTCGTCTTTGTCATTTAGTATATAATCAACAATTTCTGTTCTCTCATAGGGCCTTTGTTTCTCTATAACTTCCTCAAAGGTATCAGCATCAACATGATCAAGATCACAACCATCTTCTTTGCATACTTCATATTCAATTCCAGGATAGCCTTTTGCAGTATGAATGTATTTTTTTATAGAATCCCATGTGGCCCTCCATGCGTTTTTGTTTCTCTGAGAGTTCATCCCAAAGGTACGGACAAACTTTCCTTCCTCTCCTTTCCAGTTTGTTAAAAGATTACTCTTTGGAATTTCTCTAGCTGCTAGATACATCTAAAGATGTAGAACTATTTTTGCGATAAAAGAAGAATTAGTTATTATTTCTTTGGAAGAGTTGCAGCAATTTTGGTATTATTTTTTTGATACTTTGGATGCACTTGATCTCCCTTTGTTATGGTTCTGGGTTTTGCATTTGGGTCTTTATTTTTTGCAACTTCATTTTTTAGAGTTTCAATCTCATTTTTTTGTTTTTGAACTATATCAGAATCTTTGGATTTTGTTTCGGATGTATCTTTTGCCATGTGATTTATAAAAAATAACTAAATATAAGAATATATCTATAATTTGGATTTCTTCATGGATATCTTTTCTTGGCCATTATCAAAACTGAATTTCCCAGAACCATTACCTCCTGGATTAGTCTGGGCATCTGATTCTACTATTCCTGAATAATTATCTAGTCCTATCAGTTTTCCATATCCTACATCAGTTAGTTGTTTTCTTCCATCTATCTCATTTGCAGCCTCTACCATATCATACCATTCAGCTATTGGTAGATCTTTGAATTTCATGTTTACCTTGAATTTCTTTAGTAACTCATCATCATCCTTGTTTAGTATTCTAAACCATTTGTCATAGGATTGAGGAGATACACTACGATTAATCCATTGGCGCATTGGATCAATTACAGTAGCTATTGCCAGCTGTATCTTACCAATCATTGTGGACCTGTTACTTGCTGATTCATCATAAAACATTGCGTGTGGCATTCCAAGTGTAGCTGCACAATATTTCACCAAAGACTCATTCATGTTGATAAAAGAGTCCACTTCTGGCTGATAGTTTACATTATCCAGTCTGGTTTTATCTGGTGATTTCATTATCATGTTTGTGGTAGCAGGAACAATTCTTTGAGATAGTGCATTGTATTCATCTTCTTTTTGAGATTGAGTCTGGCCTTCTGGTTCAATGAATAACATGGATAATCCAGAATATGCGTTCTCACCCATTGCAGGAAAGTTTACTCCGATATTTGTTCTTAATACTCGTAATGCGTCAATCATTGGCAACATCATGGAATCACCATACCAAGTTGCATTGTGAGTAATTGCAGACGTTAAGGAATTCCATAGATATATTGAATCCTCAACATCAATGAACCCTCCTGCATTATCCCATTGGAAGGCCTCTAGTCTTGCAGTGTGTGGATTTGTTTTAATCATGCCTAGTTCCCTTGCATGTGCAAACTGCATGGATGTTGGAATGTTTCCATAGTTTCTGTCATTAATTTTTACTGGCTCGTCATATCTGGATAGTAACGCTGAGCGATTAAAGGCAATACAGTTTAAGATTAATGCTGAAATTTTATCCTGATATGATAAATCCAAATATTCATTTTTGTCAAATGATAACTGGTTTTCTATGTGTATTAAATCACGAATAATATCTTGATGTGCATCAATCTCTTTTTGATTCTCTATTGAATCCTCTCCTGGATTAATTAATTCTAGTTCTGGTCCAAATCCCTTTCCTACAATAAATTTTACAAGAGCTCCTAGTAATGATCCACCAATTGTACTTCTAGCATGTGCCTCAAATGTGATATAGTCTAGTGATTGTGCGGGATTTGAAAAATATCTGGGATACCATTGTGGTCTTGTATTTCTTTTGTATGTTATTTCAGCTGCAGATAATGGATTTCCTGTAACATCATCATTTACTACTAAATGCATGTAGGGTTGCCAGTACTTTATGGTATCATCATCATAGATTGATTCATTTCCAAATATTTGGGGAGTGAATCTTGATCTCTTTCCAGTTATTGGTCCTGCAGCATGGGCCACTCTGAATTTTGTTTCTTTGGTTTTGGGATCTTTGATTTCTTCTTTAATTCCATCAAATCCTTCCCATGAGATTACTGATTTGTTATTGGATTTTTTGTTAGTATGTTTTAGATTTTTAGTTAGATCTCGAATACGCCATACTGTACTTGTTGATACCTTGTATTTTTGGGCTATCTTTGGATTGGAAAGATTTGGATGTTTTATGATATAATTTGCAATCTTTTCGTTTAACTCCATGAACTGTTCACAGATTATTCATGAACTGTTCATAAAGGAATTATTTAATCCCACATTTTTTCCATTTGAATCTTGTATCTGGCATATTTTTTATGAAAAATTGGATCATACTCAAAATGTCTATAGGGCATCCAGTCTTTGTCAGGAATTATTGGATACTCTTGTGGCCAGCTCACAGTAAATGCAAGACTGTTTGTACCGCCTAGAAGAGTAAAATTACCTGAGGGTATAGTAGAACTAGTCCACATAAAATCGTCATCATTGTCAAAATAAGACATAGTCTTTATTCTAAGATATAGCTTGTGCGATTATTACTACAGTTGCTTTTGTTTTTGTACCGTCATTAAAAACAAGTTCTGTATGGATTACATCAAAAGTTGCAATTGGAAATAATGTAGTCAATGCTGTAGTTATGGCCACATCAGCAGCTGCACTTGAATCTATTGTTATTGGAAATCGTGCAAATACAATATCGCCTGCTGCCATGACAAATGGATATTTTTGTCACTTAAAGGAACTATTTAAAAAAATCTATTAATTTATAAAATTTCTAATTCTATTAAATATACCCTTTATCTTTAGTGCAATGGCTAACCATATGCCAGTCAATGAATGCAAAATAATATCCTCAATTCTATATTCCATGTTTTCAAGGTCATTTAAGACGTATTCCCAAAAGTCATCCATTACATATCAAATGGTGACAGTCCTTTTTTGTTTAATATCAATTTGTAATCAGCTATACTTCTAGGTGATTTTTTTCTTATTGGGCCTGCAACTACATACTCACTTTTTCCTAGTCTATTAATCATGTATTGCATGGTAATATCCAGGGATAACATCCATGCATGCAGTAAATCATTGTGCTTTCCTTTGTGTTGAAACTTGATAGAACCATCAGGATTAATTATTATCTGCTCATTGATAATTTGTTGCTTTAGAGTTCGTATGTTATTTCTCTCTACGGGATCATCTATCTTGTTATGATCAGGAAATGAATATCCATTGTCTAGTAATTTTTTTGCTGACTGGGCCATCTGCATCTTTGTACCTGATTCTCCCTTTGTGAATGGTGTTTTTTTAATTCTGCTTTCACCATACTTTTCCTCAAGAAAATCAGCTAGTGTCTTTTCATTTGTGTAATCAATGTTTAGTGCCTTGAAATTTTTGTACTTTGATAGTATTCCATTATTTAGCTCATCCCAAGTAGTATCATAGTTTCCCTTTTGTAGGGTGGTTAGTTTGATTAGTAATGGCATCCATTGTTTGTTATCAGGTATTACTGCAGGTAATGCATGAACACAAATCCCAAAGTAATCTCCAATAATTGCAGGATCCATTCCAATAAATAAAATATAATCTTCAATATTCAAAATGAATCATAGGCCTCCGTAGCTTCATCAGATGTTTCCTCGATTGAATGTTTGGAGAACCATGTTTGGTCAGAGGAATAAAAGTCAGCCTCATAATACATTCCAAATAGTACGCCTAGTCTTCTTCTCTCTTTTTCTATAAATCCTGGTGTTATCATTTTACATTGTATCCCTACACGATATGTGTATTTTCTAACTAGAAATCCTGATGGGGTGAGTATTTTTTCTCCTTCATCTAGTTCAATTGATATTCCATCTTTTTTTAGAGAATCATCTTCATCTACTATATTGAATACGGGCCCCATTGGTCCTCTAGGTGGGCATTCAATTACCATTGTACCATCTGTATTTGCCAACCTACTAAATGCACCACCAAATGCTTCATTAAATCTCTCTTCAGTCATATCAGCTAGAGTGACATCAGACATGTGAATGTGGCATACTCTCTTAAATGAGATTAGAGATCCTGCAGATGTTATACCTAATGCAATAACTTTGGTTGGAATATTTGGATTTTCAGGATTTCTCAAATAAATGGTATCAATTTTTGAGCGTTCATCTTTGAGTAAGTCTTCTTCAGTCTTTGGCCTATCTATTAGAAAATCAGAATATTGTGATTGCAATATCATTTTTTTTAGATCCTGTATGTGATCTTTGGCTTTTTCTTTTGATTGGGATATAATTAGAATCTCTTTTCCTCTACCTCTAGTTAATGCAATTTGAAAGTCCTCTAGTAAACATTCCATGGATACTCCAATTTTTTGTGACTTTAGGTATAGTCTATACTTTGATAGTTTTCGGTCATTCCAGCATTGAATCTGGTGCGTTGCCAGTACTTTGACTGGTTCGTTTGTTTTCTGGTTTATGAAGAATCCTACATTTTTGTAGAATGTATCGAGATCCTCAGGAATAGCCTCAATGGAATGTAGATTCAATTGATTCTTGTATTCTGTCTTCTCTAATGGTTTCCTCGTGAATATGTTTTTGTTCATTTGATACATCATAATTTATTCCTAAAAAGTCTGGACCATCTCGCATTACTCTAATTGCATCAAGCTTTGATTCAATTACTATCTTTCCTGCAGACATTTTGGTATCATCATCATTGGTTTCATCTCTAATTGTTTCAAATATTCCAACGTTTTTGTCGATTGATTTTATAGCATCACCTACTCTATACACCATCTCATCTTGGAATGTTTTTAGCAAAAGTGATTTTTGTTCATCTAAAATTACACGTTTGTATCTCTTTACAGTGGCCTCTGACATTCCTAATTTTTCTTCAAATTCTTTTAGTGTAGGAAATCTGTTATGTTGTTTTCTATAATCTTCAATCATAGAGTGCATGTTTCTAAAATTATCTAGTTTTTGCTCAGTTGATATCTTCATTGTACTAGAATAATGAAATTATTTTCCAAAAAAGAACTATTTACTCATTAAGGAATTATTTGGGTAAAAAAAAAAAAGTAACGAATTACTACAGATCTTTGATGTCTTTGCCTGTTAATTCTTTAAATTCTGTAAGACATTCTTGTTTGGCTGCATCAAAGTATTCAAAGTCAATATGGTGTTCTCCATGATGATACATTGATAATTCTATTAGACAGTCATGGTATCTTGCTAAAATTGAGGCAACTTTTGTAAAATAGGGATTAATCTTATCATTAATGAATTCTTTCTCCTCATGATTCTTTGAATCTTGTATCTCCTGTATCTGTTTGTTTGTTGATTTCTTGTAAGCTATATTTGCATGCTTGATGAATTTCTCTATTTCTGTAGGAGAGGGTTTTCTTAAATCTACAGGATAACTAAAATCAATATGTCGGCGTATGCTTTGAATTAGGAATCCATCTCTTTCATCATATACTATAAAATCTTGTAAATTATTTTCAATTCCTCTCTCTTTCTGTGTCTTTTTTACTGCTTGGAGTAGTTGTTCTAGATCTTTAGCATCAGCAGGCCAGTATTCATCAAAGCCTTGATTATCAGCTTCAATCATTCCTGTTTTATCGTCTATTTCGAATTTCATAAATAATTACCTAGGTTTTAGTTTATATTTTTTTGGTGTTGTACCCCAATTATCTTGTGTTTTTGTTTCTATGATTACTATGTGATTATTCACTAACAATGACTTTAGGATTCTATAAAGGGATGCCTGCGGAATTTTAGTTATTTTCAAAAGTTGTTTTGCAGTGCATTGTTGTTTACTAAGTATTTTTATTACTTTACAGTATCTCAAATAAGAGAGATATCCACTGTCATCTTTCATTGGATTTCACCTTTTGAATGAAGTGTAGATTTAAGACTACCACATAACACACACATTCCAAAAATATCAAATTTATGGATATGGTAATCAGTTATTTTTGTTTCATTCATTTTCTTTTTTCCTCAGACGATTCTATTTGCAGTTATTCACCACATAGATTGTTATCCGATAATTAGTATAATATATTCTTCTTTATAAATTTTTTTAAAATTCATTCATCTTCAAAAATATTTTTCCCACAAGATGGACATACATCCCATTGTGATTGAACAAATTCAGGACAGTGTGGGCATTGTCTAGCCATAAAATGTGGTGAATATTATTATTAATAAAAAATTTGTACATAATTTAGTAAGCGTGGACTGTTTTTTTGTGCTCTTTTAATTCTTTTTTAGTGTAAAGAGTGGCCTTACAATTATCATAACTACATTTTATTTTGTATGGCAATAAATTAGAAATGTGATGGTATATGTTAAGTATTAATATTATCTAATATTTCTTGAGGAATAATAATTTCTGTATTACAATTTTCACAACACTTTGTTTTCATAATGTGTTGTAGACTTTCTTTGTATAATGGAGTTTGACAACAGGTACATTTTGATAGAGTCTTTGCAATAAACTCTAAACTGCAATCATAACATTCTACTTTACTGCCATCATTTTTTGGCCTTACACGCCAGGATCCACATTCACATTGCACTCCAAAATATTTTGCAAAGATAGCTGTATCTCTAGAGTTTGGTTTTAGTAATGGGAGTTTGCTTGCTTTATCTCCATTGAGATATTTTGAAGATTGTTTTGCAGTGATTAATTTTTTTCCTTGATCATCTAATAATTGCATTCTTGTTTTATGAAATAATTTTACTGCGTTGTTTAGTCCCCCTGCTGCAGTAGTTACACATTCAATGAATAGTAATTCTGTATTTACAGGAATTTTTGTTTTCTCATCTAGTACATCTTTGCAGTTTGAGATGAATGCTCGTTGTTGTTTGTAAAATTCTCTAGTTTCTTTTTTGTCAAAAAGTTCTTCAAACTCTTTTGTGTTTTTTGCTTTAATAATTCCTAGATTGCAGATTTCTTTAATGCCCATAAAAATATCAATCATTTCCTGGTTAGGGAATTTAGTATTTATAGAACTATCATCTTGATCCTGTGTAGGATCAATGGTGTGGCGGGCCATGGTACTGTCTGTCCAACCGTTCTTTTTTGTAACTAACCAGTATGATCCGTTATGCCATCTGTAATCTTCTCTTGGCATAAACTCTTTGAACTGTTTTTCGTATAGTCTGTCTTCGATGTCTTTTCTCATTATAGTTGAGATTTGGGTTTTTGCAACTCCCTCTATCTCTAACTGGTTTCCCATCTTGACCCAGAGGACTTCATGGTTTGGTTTGTCATGGATGGTTAATTCGTTTTCAATAACATTATTCAGTAAATTATGGTAGTCCCTAGAATGCTTTAAAGATAAACTCATACTTGTTGTTTGTTGGTGTGTTAATTTAAAAACGTTGTTTATTTGTGATTGTCATTTATGAGTTGATTATATTATTAAATTAGATCAATTAGAATCAATTAGAAATGAGTTGTAGATTCATATAGTAAAAATTTATGGTTTGGGAAAAGCTACATAAGCTACGCAAGCTACGCCTTTTTTGACTATATGCAGAAAAAAACTTTTTCAAATAGAAAGTGAAAAATATTTACTGGTACAAAGTAGTGTAGCTTACGTAGCTTGTGTAGCTTTTAGAGTTCTGCCTGGGTCTCATCTCTTAATTCAGAGTCAATAGTGAACCCATTCCAGAGGCGTACTGATTCACCCTTCAGCCTAGTGGGTGTAGGTTTACCGCCATTGATTAACTCAGATAGTTTATTGTATAACTGCCTATCATTAACGGCAGTCATACCATTCTCCTCACAGAATTTCTTGTATGATTCTTTGATTTTGTCTACTGTTATTTTATAATCACCCATGACTATTTTCTCATTTTTGAACTTGAAGAAAGAGTCACTTCTTGATAGCCAAACTGCTTTAGTCTCCTCTACAGTATTTTCAGATTGTAATTTTCTATCATCAACTAGTCGTTTAATTATTGGAACTAGTTTGTTAAATATTCCAGACCTTTCATCACTATCATACGCTAGTTTATCCACCTCAAAGTCTCGGTCTTTACCATAGAATCTTTGGTCCCAATGGATTGTCTGTATCTTTCGTGCAAATCCATCTGATGAATCATTAACCATTGGTAATTCATTGAATGTAAATATCAAAGTGCAAAATGGAATAAAAATAAATGGACTCTTAAATTTCTCTTCACATCTAACTGCATCCCCACCTAACACTTCTTTGATAAATCCAGTCTTCATAATTGGTTCAGTTCCACCATCTGCAGAAATATTTGCAGACTTGGCTCTCAATTCATAACCGATAAACTGACTCTTTTGGAACTGCTGCATTGGAATTGAACAAATACCTTTGATGCCAAGCATATTTCTCAAGATAGATAATAATGTGGATTTTCCATTACTACCAATTCCATAATTTACATATCCTTTTTGAATGATATATTTTTTGATAAAACACAATGCCATCATTTCTAATACTTGAGTAATTCTTTTCTCATCTCCTGCAAAACATGATTTCAGAAATTTGTCAAATTTTGGACATTTCTTTGATTCATCATAAAATATTGGATGTTTAGTTGTAGCTAGTACATTCTGATCATGTTCTAAAAATTTCATTTCATCAAACTCAAACATTCCATTTTTGAGAATAATTTTCTTGTAATCTGTATCAAAAATATCCTCGTTTTGATCCTCACTTAGTACGATGGTTTTATCATGGATGATATTGATAATCTCTGAAATATGTTTAGTCTCAATTCCAACTGATTCCCAATACTGTCGGCATTTTTTTTGAATCAGTTCTTTGCCATGAGTATGATAAATCCCTGCTGAATAATAATAAATCTCACCTGAGATATGGGTGATGAATTTGTATTCATCCATTAGCTGAGATGCTAGTACATAATGACCAACCTTTTCTTTAGATGATTTTGGTTTCTTTTCAGCTTGAGATGGGATGATTGTATTTTGATAAAATAATTCTGCATACTTTAGATTGTATTGTAATTCTTTTTCTTCTAATGGTTCATCTAACTTTCTATTTATTCTAATTATTGTATCATTTACTTCTGTCTGTGTCTTTCCCCTAATTCTTAACTTACAGTATAACGAGTTTTCTGATTTTCTTCTCTCCCCTCTTTTGAATCCACCAGTAAGTAAATATGAAATATCATAATCATTGTATGCTGCATGATTATCAATCTCATCTTTTGTGAAAAATCCTCTTTGTGCTAGAATTAACTCGACATTAGACCACCGCATTGTTGCAGGAGTTAGTGTATTTGATATGAAACTGTATCTGCCATATTTTTTCTCTGGATGTACACTTGGTGGAAATACTGTCAGGCCATTATGTGATCTTATATCAATTTCTACTGCAGGATACTGCTTTGAATAGTATTTCTTTTGTTGTGGAAAAATATCACCATCCAACTTGAAGATAAAGTGAACCCCTTGTTTTGGAGTCTTTATTACCAGAGTATTGTTTAGTGTTTTTTCTATATCATTGAATAATATTTTGATTGCATCATTAACATTATGATCTTTTTGCTTAAAGTCAATATCAATTGCAAACGTACCAGATGCAGGACCATGAGCCATTCCAATATTCTCATCACCATCTAGTGGAAAGTCATAGTCAGGATCATCTAATAATTCATATCTGAATCCCTTAACTGGTGCTTTAGTTGCAGGACCTAACGGTATCATCTTAAATCCTCTGCTCATAAAATATTCTTTGACTTGTTGTAGTGTTTCAGGAAACTTTGTCTGCTCAGTAATAGTCATTCACCTCAAACATTTACCAATGCAAAAGAAACTCAATGGTCAATAAGAGACATTGGTACTCTTTCCTTATTTGATCAAGCCCATCTTCGAGAATGTAATGAGAAAGGTCAAGCTTTGATCTATGGACGCTTAAATCGCAACCCATATATGTGGATGTTTTGGGATCCCCATCTTGGTTTGGTTCCGATACAGGGACGTCCGTCTGATGGATGGGAAGATAAATGGATTCGAGTAAATGGAAATGGTCTGGTGATAGGAATGAGGGAAAGGCCTGCATCAAATAATGCTCATTATTATGATATAATTACCTGGAATATGGATCAGGGCTATCAAGTGTATAAATCTCTGACCTCTAATAAAAAGGATATAAAAGAGACACTTTTTATTGCTAGTTGCAGAAATGCAGATTTAGTAGCTATCAACCACAAGACTGACAATAGCGAAGATGATTGAGTATTTATTCTCCAAAATAAGAAGCTTTCAGATTTCAATCCTTATTTATATATTCACAACAAAATAC
>SDBT01009082.1_pt1 | contig 16160 bp, 11 predicted proteins | sample 2277101 | NCBI WGS metagenome assembly SDBT01 (sample SAMN10404973, study PRJNA504765) | marine sediment metagenome | isolation source: marine sediment core GS10_PC15, 103 cmbsf | place: Arctic Ocean: Southern Knipovich Ridge | collected 2010 | reverse complement strand
GAACAGGAGATGATTGTGTAGCAGTAGGTTATTCTGCTTTAGGATCAAATGCAGCAAGTGAGAATACAGCCATTGGTTCGAGTGCGTTATTAAGTAACTCAACAGGAGCAAGAAATACAGCAGTAGGACATAATGCATTAGATGCAATAACAACAGGTGCTGATTGTGTAGCCATTGGACAAGATACGTTGGGAGCAAATACAGCAAGTGAGATAACAGGAGTAGGTTCGGGTGCATTAGGAGCCAATACAACAGGAGGATTGAATACAGCAGTAGGATATAATGCATTATCTACGATAACGACAGGTGATCGTTGTACTGCAGTGGGACATGAAGCGTTAGTATCAAATACAGCAAATCGGGCCACTGGAGTGGGTGTGAGTGCATTGGCAGTCAATACAGGAGGAAGAAATACAGCAGTAGGATATAATTCGTTAGTACTCAATACATCAGGAGAAAGAAATACAGGACTTGGATATCAGACATTGGATGCAAATACAACAGGAAGTAATTGTACAGGAGTTGGTACTTTTTCTTTATCAGAGAATACAACAGGTCTAACAAATACAGCAGTAGGTTCCAGTTCACTGCTACTTAACACTACAGGAGCATCAAATGTTAGTGTTGGAGCATCGGCAGGAGCTACATTAACAACAGGAAGTAGTAACACAATAATAGGAGCTAGTGCAGATGTAAGTTCAGCAACAGCAACTAGTAGAATAGCAATCGGTGCAGGTGTAAGTGCAACAGTAGATAATGCAATTTTTTTTCCAACAGGATTAGGAACATTGTCATCATCAACAGATGCAAACTTTGCGTCAACAACAGGTGGAAGATTATTTCCAGTATCATCGACAAGAAGACACAAAGAAGATATAAGAGATATCGAAGTAGATACATCAAAAATCTATAATTTAAGACCAAGAAGTTTTCATCATAAATCAGATCCAGAAGGGGTAAGAAATTTTGGTTTAATAGCAGAAGAAGTGTATGAAGAAATCCCAGAATTAGTCCCATTTAATGAAGAAGGAATAACAGTAAGTGTAAAATATAGTTTAGTGGGAACATTATTGATAAATGAGATGAAAAAATTAAAGGATGAAAATCTAAAAAATGAAGAAAAAAATATGGAAATTGTACAAGAAAATCTAAAAATTAGGGAAGAAAATCTAAACTTAAATAATTTAATAATAAGTTTAGATACAAGACTTAAAATATTAGAAAAATAATTTTGTTGATTAAATTAAAACATAATATTATACAGTATGCAAAACGGATTTTCAAATAATTGTTGTAGAATTATTAATAAAAATACAATGTAGAATATCAAAATTAAATAGAGATATTAACGAGAATCCATTGTTTAATATCCAAACTGATGATCAAACAACTATTTTTAATAAACTTTTAATTATATGCAATAACAACATGAGTGTAGCAGTTGGTTCAAATGCATTGGGAGTAAATACATCAGGACTAAGAAATACAGCAGTAGGATTTAATGCATTAGATGCAATAACAACAGGAGTACAGCAGTGGGTCATGGTTCACTAACAGCAACTACGGGAAGTGATAATAAATGAAATAAAAGAAGAAATATATAAATTAAAGGAGGAAAATGTATAATTAAAAACTATTATAAATAACATTAATAATAGATTTAAAGAATTAGAAAAATAAAATAATTTTATGTGAATAAATTTATATATAAACTAACATAAAATTAATGATATGAAATAAATTGAATGATCGAAAAGGTCACATAATTTATCTCTTAACTTGGTTTGTTTTGGCCATTATTAGAACAAATGGTTAAATTAATTATAATTTTATTCAAAAAAACTGAATAAAAATATTTAAAAAAATAATGTATATAATTATATTAAAATGTCAGAATTTATCTTTTTTTGGAAACCTACTGAACAAAATGGTGTATTTGGTAATTGGTTTCCTTCACCATTTACTTTAAATAATATAAATTATTTTTGTGTAGAACAATATATTATGCACAAGAAAGCGTTGCTATTTAATGATATTGGAACAGCCACTAAAATTATGAAAACTCAAAGTCCGAGATCTCATAGAATTTTTGGCAGACAAGTTAAAGAATTTGATGATACTGTATGGAATAACAATAAAGAAAGAATTCTATATGAAGGACTATTCGGAAAATTCTCTCAAAATATAAATCTAAGAAAAGAACTTCTAGCAACTGAAGATAAAATTTTAGTAGAGGCAAGCCCATTAGATAAAATTTATGGAATTGGTCTCTCCAAGGATAATCCAAAGGCACAAGATCCTCAAAAATGGTTGGGACAAAATCTTTTGGGAAATACATTGATGAAAGTAAGAACTGATCTTCGTATTTAAAATTTTATTTAACTATATAAAAATATTTTTATAAGAATAACTTCATAATCAATATTTTTATAATTATCACCAATCTATGTAATGTACACATCCAGTTGTTGGAAAATATTGTATTCATCGTTTAATATAGTCAATAATATTCAGGATAAATCATGACCCTATTATTTATACAACGACTGTGTATACATTTATATTATTATACAAATATATATATAAAAAGGTTTATCACAATAAAGTTCAATTTTATTATATATTAAAAAAATGATAGATAAGATATTATAATTAGATAATAATTTAAAATTGTATTAAAGACACAATACTTAATTTTTTGATGTAATTTCTATATACATTACTATATAATATATCTCAAATATTTTAATATATTTTTTTATCATTATGATATACATTGACTGGACGAATATATAATTCTTCATGTTTCAGCGTTGATTTTTCATCTAAATATTGCAGATTTGTTTTAAGCCAACTTAGTTTCGTCATAAATAGTCCACCTTTGATCTTTATATAATTATATTTAGTATTATCATCATCATCGAATTTTAGTTTAGTAGTTCCGAATGTTCCTAACCTTGCAGCTACAAATGATCCAATTGATGCACTGGATACAATTGATCCCATAAAAAATTTTGTTGCTTTTGACATTATTTGATTTGATTTGATATTAAACATGAAGAATTTGACTAAAATTCTTTTCAATTTTTTTGATGATATGTCCCATTAAATTTTTATTTTTAATGACTTTGCATATGTTTTAACAGCAGATGCAACATTTTTATACATTGGATTTTTGCCAATAGAATCTTTAATAGAGAATTTAAAATTATGTGTTTTTATATTTTTAGAGTAGACAATAAATTTAGGATTTTTTTTAACTTTATTTAATAATTCAGATGCATCTTTTGCTACTTTTTCATACATTTTATTAAATGTTTCAAAATTATCATATTTCTGAGCTAATTTATATCTTGCCATATATTTTTCTTTTGGTGACAATTTAGATTCATAATATATTTTTTCAATTTCTTTAGGTAAAATATCAGGTAAAACATGATTAATATAGCGAGACATAAACACTCTTTTATTATAATCTGGATGTCCTTGTAGATCATTAAATATATAAAGTGTAGGATCAAAATCTTGTTTTGTCAAGTGATAATATTCTTTAAGAATATAACTATAGAGAATGGCTTTAGATCTATGGATATCTTTTTTGTAATAAACTATTTGATACTCATCAGATGTATATTTTTCAGTAGTGGGAATATATTTAATTCCATCTTTTGAAGCTCTTAATGCCAATTTTATTTGAGCTAAATATTTAGCATCAGTTGATGCAACAATCAATGGATAATACATTAAACCAATATTAGATTTATTATCTAAAACACATTTTAATTCCAAATATAGAACAGATAATCCTTTTAATTTATTAATCTTTATAGCTCCATATTTGTCGATATAATAACATTCTTCCATTTAATATTATATACGCATATATTTTTTATAAATAGTTTTTAGCTCAATTTATTTATTACCATTTCCACTACATATACAATGTGGACCACCACCACAATTACACGGATTTAAATTATTTTTATTATTATTAATCATAGTTTTAATCTCATCTGTCAAAATTGTTTGTAGGAACATCCTTAAAATAGTAACTAAATTAATAAAAAATAGCCATCAATTTTTTTATAAAATTTTATAAAAAAATTTGAAAGTTTATTTATTTAAAAATTAATCACCTCGTATATATATAATTATGAATTCAGCCATAGCTAGAAGACAACGACGCAATGCTAATTGTTATAAGGTAATTTATGGACGCCAAGGGTTCAAACAAGGTCAAAATCTCAAGGGATCCAATAGAAAACATCTTACGGAAAATAAAGATGACCCCGTATACAGTATTAATTTTAATGATAAATCATATGTTATAAAACAAATCGGTCATTATGATGAAGATGAATGGGATGTCATTGTCAAACTCATTACACGTGTTCTTATCTGCCCTCAAATGATTGATTATTATGCCTGTATTAAATCAATGAGTAACCATAAAAGATACATTATGATGAAAGAAGCAGATATGGATCTGAAAGATTTTTTAAAAAAATTTGATCTACCTGTGACTCGCAATTTTTTAAATGATCTATTAATATTTGTTTTACAATTCCAATTATGGTGTATTAAAAATCTTAAAATGGTATATACTGATCTTAAATGCCGTAATATGCTCATTCTCATGAATCAAAAAGATGATCCTGATCAAGGATTCCATATTAGAATCACCGATATAGGACTAATGGAAGATATCAGAGACACTTATAAACTTAATGAAAAAATGCTACATAGTGATGATATTGTGAATTTTATGTATCCACGACGCACATGTAATTATCAACAATGTGCTCTCTTTACTATTGCAATGTTAGTTATTGAACTTTGTACCATCAATATCAAAGCCTATGGAGATACAAGTTCTGAAGAATCCAATACAGATTCAACTGATAGTGACAGTCAAGAAAATCAAGATGATTTAAAAGATAATCCAAAAGATCATCCAAAAGATCATCCAAAAGATCCAAATGATATGAAAGATGATCCAAAAGATGATCCAAAAGATCCAGATGATATGAAAGATCCAAATGATATGAAAGATGATCCAAATGATATGAAAGATGATCCAAAAGATCCAAAAGATATAAAAGATGATCCAAATGATGAAGATGATCCAAAAGATGAAGATGATATAAAAGATGATCCAAAAGATGAAGATGATATAAAAGATGATAGAATTTCATCTATAGAATCAGATGGATCGACTGATTCAGATGGACCAATGGGATTTATTAATTTACTAGATGGTCGTAAATCTGATGATAGATTAATATTATTATTAGAAAAAATACCATTTTTTAAAGAAAAGGAGCATGAAGATTTGAGAGAATTTTTGAATGAGTTAATAGGATTAAAATACGAAACAGTCCAAGAGGTGGCTGATATATTGGATAAAATTATAATAAAATATACAAGTAGTAAATAATTTAAATAATTATTAAATATGAGATGGTGGGGGGAGTGGGTGTAGATATTTTCATATATGAAAACTATGAAAAAATCTGAAAAAAAAGTTATATAAAACTTGTATGATATTATATTAAGTATATTAAATATATTAATGTTTCGTAAAAAATTAAATAAATTACCTACAAATGATCTTGAAATGCAAATTATAGATTGGGCAGCATATGATATTATGAATGATTTAGATGATGATTCAGATGAAGATTCTTATGGAACTTATAAAAAGAAGAGGATGGAACGTAAATATATGATAAGAATATATGGTATTAATGAAGAGGGACAATCAATGTGTGTACATACAAATAATTTTACTCCATATTTTTTCATAAAAGTTCCACAAAAATGGACAAATAGTGATATAAATTATATGATGATGGAAGTAAATAAGAAAGTAAAATTTTATGCAAAAGAAGCATTATTAAATTATGAAATAGTTGGTAGAAAAGAGTTTTATGGATTTACAAATAATAAACAATTTAAATTTGTTAGATTTGTTTTTAAAAATTTTAGTGCATTTAATCAATATAAAGAAGTATTTGATAAAGCTATCAAAATTGATAAAAAAGTTTATAAATTTCATCTCTATGAATCTAATATCTCACCCCTATTGCGATTTATGCATTGTCAAGATATTATACCAGCAGCTTGGATTAAAATTAAAAAAGGAAAATATAACTATTCTTCCATCACTCGATGTCAAATTGAAATTGAAACCGATTGGAAAAATGTAATTTTTTTAGATAAATCTACAATTGGATCTATAATTATTGCATCTTTCGATTTAGAATGTACAAGTGGCGATGGAAGTTTTCCTATGGCTAAAAGAAAATCAGATCAAATTATACAAATTGGTACAACTGTACATAAAAATGGTCAGAAAGATTGTTTTTTGCATCATATTATTACTTTGAAAAGACCTGATGAAATAAAAAAAGAAGAAATAGATGCTGAAAATTTAGTAGTAGAATATTATGATGATGAGAAGAGTGTAATCTTAGCTTGGTCAAAATTTATAGAACGATTAGATCCGGATATAATAACTGGATATAATATTTGGGGATTTGATATGGAATATCTTTATATTAGAGTTAAAGAAGGCAATGGAGGTGAAATATTTGATTACAGTGAAGTATTTTTAGATAGATTGAGTCGAAATAGAGAAAGGCCAGCAAAATATGTAGAAAAAATATTAGCATCATCCGCATTGGGTGATAATATTTTAAAATATATAGAAATAGAAGGGATTGTTGGAATAGATATGATGAAAGTAATCCAAAGGGATCATAAATTAGAGTCATATAAATTATCACATGTGGTAAAAGTTTTTTTAGTCCCCGAGAGGGTAAAAATATTTGAGAAAGAGTATTATAATCTCATAAAAAATTTTAATAATGATAATAATAGACATAATAATTTAAATAAAATTAAAGAATTTGTAGAAGAATTGAAAGAATTTGATAATTTATCAAAAGATTTTTTAGAAGATTTTAATAAAAATTGTTATAAATTAGATCTAATTGAAGATATAAGTGAATTAGAAAAATCTATATCTAAATGTAGAGATTTATATAAAATAGATTTACCACCAGCTAAAATATTTGAGAACTATGCTGATGGACGTCCTCAAAAAATTAAAGAAATTGCTGTATATTGTTTAAAAGATTGCGAATTAGTTAATAGATTATTAATGAAATTAAATATTTTACCAAATAATATCGGTATGGCGAATGTTTGTTGTGTACCATTGAGTTATATATTTTTACGTGGTCAAGGTATCAAAATTTTCAGTTTAGTAGCTAAGGAATGTCGTAAAGAAGGATTTTTAATTAAAGTAGTTAAAGCAGATCCTAATGATAAAAGTAGTTATGAAGGTGCTATTGTTTTTACACCTAAACCGGGAATTTATTTTGAACCGATTGCAGTTAATGATTATGCATCATTATATCCATCATCAATGATAGCAGAAAATTTATCACATGATTCATTAGTTTGGGTAAAAATATTTGATAATAAAGATAATATAATTAAATTAATGAATGGGTATGGAGATATAATAGAGGAATATAAAGATGGAAAAATAATTAAGAAAAAAGGTGAATTAGAATATATAGGATTAGAAGATTATAATTATAATGAAATTAAATATGATACTCTTGAAAAATATGATGAATCAAGACATAAAAAAATTGATAAAAAATATATTATACCATGTAAACCAGATAATAAAATAAAAATAGGATATACAATTTGTTGTTTTGTAGAAAATAAGAATGGTAATAAAAATTTATTACCAAGAATTCTACAGAAATTATTGAAAGCCAGAAAAGATACTCGAAATAAAATTATATATAAAACAATTAAATTACAAGATCAAAGAGAATATAGTGGAATTTATAATAAAGATAAAATGAAAATTATATGTGAAAAAGAAGGTGAAATAAATTTAGAAGGATGTCAAATTATAAGTTGTGAAGATACATATAATGAATTTATGAAAAATATATGGGATGGCTTACAAGGCGCTTTTAAAATTAGTTCTAACTCATTATACGGTAATTTAGGTGCTAAAACAGCAAGTATTTCAAATAAATATATTGCAAGTTGTACCACAAGTATAGGTCGTAAAATGGTAATATTAGCTAGAGATAAATCATTAGAAAAATTTCCTGGAGCAAAATTAGTATATGGTGATAGCATAACTGGAGATAGTCCATTATTATTAAAATGTCAAGATGGAAGTATAGAAATAAAAACAATTGAAACACTATGCGATGAATGGGATTCATATGAAGAATTCAAACCATGGGATACAAATAGAAAAGAAAAACAACAGGGAAAATGTGATTATCAAGTATGGTCAAATAACAAATGGAGTGACATTAAAAGAGTTATTAGACATAAATGTAATAAAAAAATTTATAGAATTAATACACATATTGGATGTATTGATGTATCAGAAGATCATTCATTATTAGATATTAATATTAAACCAATTAAACCAACTGATTGTGAAATTAATAAAGAATTATTTCATTCTTATCCAAAATTTGAAATAATAAATTCAATAAAAATTTTAGATATTTTTAATAAATTATCTATAATAGAAGATGAATTAACAGATAAAGAAACATTCATAAATGGATTTTTTTATGCAAATGGATCTTGTGATTATAAATATAGTAATGAAAATTGTAATGAAAATTGTAATGAATATTGTTGGATAATAAAGAATAAAGACAAAAGATTATTAGAAAAATGTTTAGAATATTTGAGAAATATAGAAATAAAAACAGATTTTAAAATATTGAATAATAATGGAGTAAATAAATTAATACCAAAAGGAAGTAGTAAATATATGATAGATAAATATAGGAATATATTTTATGATAAAGATAATTGTAAAATTATTCCAAAATATATTTTAAATGGTGATGAAAATATTAGAAAACAATTTTTTATAGGATATTATATAAGTAATGAAAATAAATATATTAATGAAAAAAAAAATTATATTGAATTTGAAAATAAAAGTAAAATTGGTTCAGCACAATTATTTTATTTAATGAAATCATTAGGTTATAATTGTACCATAAATACTATAACAAATAAAATAAATACTTATATAATACGGATAGGAAGATTAAATAATAATCTGAATTGTATAAAAAAAATAAATAAATTAGATATTGAATATAATTTTATATACGATATTCAAACATTTGAAGGAATATTTCAAGCAGGTATTGGTGAAATTATTGTAAAAAATACAGATTCTGTTTTTATTAATTATATGCCATTCATTTATCGAACTCATTCTGAAGAAAACTTAACAGAATATAGAAAAATGGAATTAACAGCAAAATATTCGCAAGAGGCGGCAGATTACATCACAAAAATTTCAAAGAAACCTCAATTGCTTCAGTTTGAGAAGATTTTATATCCTTTTATAATATTTAGTAAAAAACGTTATGTTAGTAATAAATATGAAGGATCTCTTACAAAATTTACTCAAAATAGTATGGGAATTGTCTTAAAAAGAAGAGATAATGCTCTAATAGTCAAAGATATTTATGGTGATATTATTAATAAAATATTAAATGAAAGGAATATTGAAAAAGCAAAAGAATTTTTCAAAGATAGTGTCAATAATTTATTAGCAGGCAATGTCAATATTAAAAAATTAATTATTACCAAAAGTTTACGTGGTAATTATGCCAATCCAACAAGTATTGCACATAAAGTTTTAGCTGATAGAATCAGTGAAAGAGATCCTGGAAATAAACCTCTATCAAATGATAGAATTCCATATTGTTATATTGATTCTAGTAATCTAAAATGTTATAAATGTAATGCTACAAAATTGAATGTAGAAAGATGTAAATGTATTACTTGTTTAAAACTCTTCTGCAGTAAACATTTATTTAATCATCGTCAAGAATGTAAAAAGATTTGTCGATTTTGTAAAAAATATACACCCATTGTAGAACTAAAACAATGCAAAATATGTAGAGGATGGTATTGTCCCGATGACATGTATAAACATAATTTAAGAACAGATAAATATAAAAATGAACATCATGATAAATGTAAGAAACCACTGACAAATAAGATATTACAAGGTGATATTCTAGAACATCCAGAATATATTAAAGAAAATGAATTGAATATCGATTATAAATATTATTTAGATCATCAAATTGAAAAACCTTGTATGCAGATATTCTCCTTAACAATGAAAGATCCTTATAGTTTAATAGCCAGTGCAGTTAGAAAATTTAATAATCAAAAGAAAGGAAATCAAGAAATTACAAAATGGTTTCAAATATTAGATACCAATATATCCAAAGAGGAAGAAGACATAACAAAAATATATGATAATTTTGATGATGTTTTTGAAGAAATACCTGATGCAGATGGATTTGATTGTATAGATCAACAATATGGTAATATCAAGATTATATAAAAAAACTGACAGTGAAAAAACGTTATTAAAAAGTAATAAATTATAGAAAAATAACGGTTGTAACCTATTTATCAAATATGTGTTCTCTCAGTCATAGAAATTAACCCTTTAGCTAAGAAGTTATTGTGTGTTTATCTATGATCAATTTATAAATATCCAGATTATATAAAAAAACTGACAGTGAAAAAACGTTATTAAAAAGTAATAAATTATAGAAAAATAACGGTTGTAACCTATTTGTCAAATATGTGTTCTCTCAGTCATAGAAATTAACCCTTTAGATAATAAGTTATTGTGTGTTTATCTATGACCAATTTATAAATATCCAGATTCGCATTATTTTATATAATATTTATAAAATAATGTTTTAATATCAAATATATTACTGCAATAGATCTAAGTTTTTATAAAAATAAAGACGTATGCATCGACATTTTAACAATGTTATATCTTAATTTTTTAAATAGTTTATAAAAATATATATTTTATTTAATTACATAATATACCATCTCTAATCAACCATTAAATTTATAAATCAATTGGGTTATCAACCAGATATTATTATGGTTGACTGTACAGATAGCTATGAATTTGCATTTCAATTAGGAAATATGATGGATACATCAATATATGCATAAGTTTGTTATAAAATGGATATAGACATAGTATATAGTGTAGTATAAAAATTGAAAATTACTTAAAAAATATATTATCTATATAACATAATATGGATAATCTAAATAATATGGGTCTCAGTGGTCTTTTAAATATGGGTAATACATGTTATTTAAATTCTGCAGTACAGTGTTTAAGTAATGTCCAAATATTAACAAAATATTTTTTATCTGGAGAATTCAATAAAGATAAAGATGAAAATAGACCAGAATATAAAATGTGTCGAGAATATTATAGATTATTAAATGGACTCTGGGAGGAAGATAATTGTGTTATTAAACCTGTATCATTCAAAGAGACATTGGTAAGCTATAAACCGGAATTTAAAAATTATCTGCAACATGATGCACAAGAAGTTTTATCAACATTAATAGATTTACTGCATAGTGCTTTATCATATGAAGTGGATATAACATATCAAGGAACTATAAAAAATAACTTAGATAGGATGGAAGTGGAGTCGATAAAAATGTGGAGTGAGCATTTCAAAAAACAATATTCAAAAATATTGGAAATATTTTATGGACAATTTCATTCAAGATTAGTTTGTACACATTGTCAAAAATCTTCTGATAATTTTGATCCATTTTGTTTAGTAACATTACCAATTACAGATAAATGTAATAATATTTATGATTGTTTTAATGAATTTAGTAAAGCTGAAATCTTAAATAATGATAATAAATGGAAATGTGAACATTGCAAACAATTGAGTAATGCAATTAAAATTATATCATTATGGAAGGTACCAAATATCTTAATAGTTGCATTAAAGAGATTTAATTCATTAAAAATTAATAGTAATATTACGTTTCCAATAGATAATATGTATTTGGATTTAGAAAAATATGTTGATGGATATGAAAAATATAATGCTAAATATGAGGTATTTGGAGTTATTAATCATATAGGTTCTATGGGATTTGGACATTATTATTCTTATTGTAAAAGTGTTGATAATAAATGGTATCAATTTGATGATTCTGAAGTGATAGAATTAGAAAATATTAGAACAGAAAATGCGTATGTAATATTGTATAGAAAGATAAAACAATAACTTTCTAATATATTTTATAACTAAAAAATATATTTACAATATATATATATATACAATGTCTTATAAATATAAAATTCCATTTTTCAAAAATAGTAAAAATAGTAGTGTAAAATATAATAATTCGTTAGATAATTTTAAAGAAAAAGTCAGTAATATATTCAATTTTAATAATAAAAATATTAATGAAGCCTCTAAAGAAATTATAGCCAATACAAAAAAAAATATCGAAACTATATCCACCATATCTATCCAACATATTATTATTATTATCCTTATCATATTTGTATTATTTTTTATAATTTTTGTACTTAATTATGTCTTAACCGATTGTTATAAAAAGAAAACATTAAGTCAATACATTTGGGATATGAATTTTGATCCATGTATCCAAAAATTTAAACCATCAAGTTATAAAGAAAGAATTTTAGAAGATGAAAAAGAAGTATTTCATATTTCTAATCAAGATTATACATATGAACAAGCAAAATGTAAATGCAAAGCTTATAATGGACGTTTAGCTATGAAACAAGAAATTATTGAAGTTTACAATAAAGGTGCTGATTGGTGTACATATGGATGGTCAGAAGGTCAAACTGCATATTATCCTACACAAAAATGCACGTGGGATAAATTACAAGAAGGAGATCCCAAACATAGATTTGATTGTGGTTTGCCGGGAGTAAATGGTGGATTTTTTGCAAATCCTAAATTAAAATTTGGAATAAATTGTTATGGAGTTAAACCAAAAGGTAGATTAATTAAAGAAAAACCACCAATTTGTGAAGGACAAGATTTCTGCAGAATGAGAAGAAATTATAATGCAGCACATAAATTAGATACAGATATAATAGCACCATTTAATAATATTCAATGGTCACGTTATGGTTAATATATTATGGTTAATATATTATATTTTAATTCCAGGAAATTTTTTCATTAACATTCTAATATTTTTATTACCTCTTTTTAATGATAATTTTGTTGAATGAGATAAATGTGAATCATTAACATTATGTCTTGTTCGAATGTACATAATTTGATGAAGATATATACATATAGTATGTTTATTCCAATTAGTATGTTTACCAGAATAAGCACCATGTGGAAATTTTTTATAATTATTTTTTTTTTGAATAAGTGTTAATCCGAGAGCAATTAATTTGTAAAAATTTAAAAAATAATGTTTGGAACGTGTATCTAAATAATATCCTCTTGGAAAAGATATTATTTTATTAATATTTCTATTATTAATATATTTACTGATAATACGAGTAAAATTAGGTGCTAATGCATCATCATCATCTAATCGAGTGGTAATGATAAATTTTGTAGATTTTTTAATATATATATTCAAGAATTTATTATGTAATGAATTGGAATAAGTTCCAATATTTGCATCAAATTCTTGAATAATTATAAATTTATATTTTTGAATTAATTTTTTTAATCTATCTTTCCATTTTTGTGGAAGATTATTGGTAATTTTAATGATAACTAAAACATTATTTTTTCTTTTTTGTCTAATAAGTGATGGTAAACATATTCTTTCAAATAATATAAACTTTTGATTCAATCTTTTTTCATCTAATGTTTTTGATATTGGTTTCATATTTTTACCTTTAAAAGCTAAACTAAATCTAATAATAATAAAATGTTGATATAAAATCATTATAGTATATTTGTACATTAAAAATTTAATTAAAATATTTGCATCTAAATTCTTTATATTTTAGTATTAAAAATATTAAAAAATATATAAATTTGATATATTAATAAAATATAATCTATAATATATGTTATAATGTGTGGAATTATTGCTTTTTTAAGTAAACACCAAGATGCAGCTAATTATCTTTTAGAAGGTCTAACTATTTTACAAAATCGTGGTTATGACTCTGCCGGTATTTGTACAATTAACGAATTAAATCAATTGGTCAATACTAAATTTGCAAGTACTAATGCAAATGCTTTAGAAAAATTATATAATTTTTTAAATTATCACTCTAACAATACCATTGGGATTGCTCATACTAGATGGGCAACACATGGTTGTAAAACAGATTATAATGCTCATCCACATTTAGATTATAAAGATCGTCTTGCAATTGTACATAATGGCATTATAGAGAATTATCAAGAGATTAAGGATATATTAATAAAAAAGAATATTCAATTTAGATCAGATACAGATACAGAGGTTATAGTTAATTTGATTAGTTATTATTTAGATAAATATGAAGATATTTGGATGGCAATTAAAGTTAGTATAGGAAAATTACGAGGAACTTGGGGTATAACATTATTATATGATGGTGATCCAAATCATATATATGTTTGTAAAAAAGGGAGTCCTTTATTGGTAGCCTATGATAATGATTTTACAATAATAGCATCTGAATCGAGTGCATTTTCTAAATATACAAATAGATATATAGTTTTACGAGATAATGAAATTATTAGATTGGGTGTAGATAAAGATGAATTTCTTGACTATGAATTTAAAGAAATAGAGGAATCTGAAGAAATTAAATTAACTCCTGATCCCTATCCACATTGGATGTTAAAAGAAATATTGGAGCAACCATTAACATCAATGAGAGCTATTAATATGGGAGGAAGGATTTATGATAATTATAATATTAAGTTAGGTGGAATAAATAGTCATAGAGAAGAATTATTAAAAATCAATAATCTCTTGATCATTGCAAGTGGTACTTCTTATATAGCTGGACTTCTAGGAATAAAATATTTTCGTTCTCTAAAATGTTTCAATACAGTTAATATTATAGATGCATCTGAATTTATATTAGATGATTTACCACAAAAAAATTCTGGAATTATAGTTTTATCACAATCTGGTGAAACAAAAGATGTACATTGTGCAATTGAATTAGCCAAATTACATAATATTATTGTAATAGGTATTGTTAATGTTGTTGGATCTTTAATTTCAAGAGATTCTGATTGTGGTATTTATTTAAATGCAGGTAGAGAAGTTGCAGTCGCTTCAACAAAGTCATTCACATCACAAGTTATAGTTTTAGCCTTAATGGCATTGTGGTTTTCACAAAATAAAGTGAAAGAATTAAAAAATAAAAGAGGATCTATGATCGATAATATTAGAAATGTATCATTGAATTTTACAGATATTATTAATAATTTTAATACAAACATTAATGACCATCTAATTAATCGACTTAAAGATTGTAATAGTATATTTATTTTAGGTAGAGGTCTAGCATATCCTATAGCATGTGAAGGTGCATTGAAGATAAAAGAAATTTCTTATATACATGCCGAAAGTTATCCAGGTGGTGCATTAAAACATGGACCATTTGCTTTAATAGAAGAAGGAATGCCAATTATTATGATAATATTAGATGATGAATATACACATTTAATGGAATGTGCAGCAGAAGAAGTAAAAGCTAGGGGTGCTTACACGATAGTTATAACTAATTTAAAGAAATATAACAAAAAAATTTATGATTATTGTATACCAATACCTAATTGTGGAATAATGACATCATTATTGGCTGTTATGCCATTACAATATTTAGCTTATAAGTTGGGAGTTGCAAAGGGACATAATCCAGATTTCCCAAAAAATCTCTCAAAGATAATTTCCGTCCTATAAATCTTATCTTTGATATTACTATAAACAGCTTCAAATATTTATCAGTCTCTAAGATTTGGTAAGTTTTTAATTCCAAAATTTGTGATCTGATCATTCCACTCTAGATTTAATACTCTTATATTGGTTAAGTTTTGGATACCTGCATCGGTGATCTTCTGATTATTCCTTAGATTTAATTCTCTCAGATCAGTTAAAGTTTGGAGGCCTGCATCTGTGATCTGATCATTCCACTTTAGATTTAATTTTATCAGATTTGGTAAGTTTTGGAGACCAACATTTGTGATCTTCTCATTCCATCTTAAATTTAATTTTCTGAGATTGGTTAAGTTTTTAATACCTATATCGGTAAT
>SDBT01009081.1_pt1 | contig 16161 bp, 18 predicted proteins | sample 2277101 | NCBI WGS metagenome assembly SDBT01 (sample SAMN10404973, study PRJNA504765) | marine sediment metagenome | isolation source: marine sediment core GS10_PC15, 103 cmbsf | place: Arctic Ocean: Southern Knipovich Ridge | collected 2010 | reverse complement strand
CTGGACTGACATGCAAAACTCAGAGTTGCATCGCAAGCTCAGAGACCGACGTAACCTGAATGGAAAATGTGGCGTATGCGAGTACCGCGAAATTTGTGGTGGCTGCCGAACCCGAGCAGAAATATATACCGGAGACCTCTTTGCCTCTGATCCAGCATGTGCTTACATCCCCAAAAGTTTACGTGAATAATAGTGCATGCAGCATCCAATGCTTAGGTTTCTATCTTTTTGTTGCATATACGGTAGCTCTGCCGTTGTCATAGATTTTGTCTAAGGCAGGAGTTGCCTCGATGTTCGATACGACTTTTTGTGTGTCGACGGCTACGAATTTAATGTTGTATTCCTCAATGTATGTAAGAAAGTCCCTTCTTTGAACTGGTAAATTCATGTTTGCGTCTAAGAGCTGTTTTATGTCTTCTGTTGATCCTCTTTCAATCTCCTCTAATTCGAAAGCGTAAACAAGCACGGAGAAAGAAACTTGGCTTTTCTCGCCCTCAACTAAATTCCCAAGTTCATAGCGAAGTCTGAGGGCGTCTATAAAGCGCGTATCTAATGCACCGAGGATAAACCAGTCTGGCATCTCATCAAGTTCCACAACCGTCAATACTCCGTTTTTTTCGTCAAGCATTGCTACAATGTTTTCGTTCAGAATTTCTGAAGAGCCTTCTATTACTGCCCACTTTGCGAAACCATCTATGTAAGTGGCGTTGTCCCATGGGTTCTGCCATTCAAGAATTCCGGGAACAAGTGCTTCTTTGTAATCGAGGGAAGGCTCCAAGTTATTGGTGATTGTCAGTTTGGCGCTTGCTAGGTTTTTATGTGCCTCAACGTTCCATTCAATGTCTACTACTGAGCTGTTACTTGAGAATGTGACCACCTTTTCGACCGTAAAGAGTTCGTGGACATATTCAGAGACCAGTTGTGCTTCGTCTGTGCTGTTTTGTCGCCAGTAAATGTTTTCTTCAGTTTCGGATAGGGGAATTTTCATCCATAAACCGAAAGGATTAACGTAGATGAAGCTGGCTTGGTTGTTGGGAATACTTAGAGCCTTCTTCCAAATGTTGAAACGTGAAACGTATATTGCCTGACCAGCAGTTTGGCTTACCGGATCAAACTCTCGTGTGAGAGTGAGAGAGTTTTCCATTTCATGAAAGCTGTACAGCAATGTTTCGGCTACGGCAGTTCTTGCGACAATAGGGTCTGTTTCTTGTATGGTGCGGTGGTCTGAGAAAATGTAGAACCATGATCCGGGGCTTCTTGTGGTAATAACTGTGCCGTCTGGAACTGAATGCTGCTTTACCCATAGTCCAGAGTTGTAGCTGGCGATTGGTGCTCTTTCGTAATATTGTTGGTAAGTTTTGATTCTTGGAACGGAGACATAAACTTGGAAGAAGAACAGGAAAAAGATTAGCGCCAGAATCAACATCTTTGTAGCATTCAATGCTTTAGCTTTTTTTGTGATTTTCGAAAATACTTTTGTTTCTAAAAATGCGGGTAACTTTGTGAGGCTAAAAACTGTCACGCCCGAGAGAATTGCTATTGGTGTAGCAAAAAAGTAGATGAAACGGTTGTATGGCAAATGAATTCCAAACAGGAATGATTCAGCCAAAATGAAGGGAACAGCAAACCAAAAAACTATCAGTATTGAGTCCTTCAAGGATTTTTTCTTCTTTAGTATGATACACATTAAGGGGATGCCTGCTAAAGCTAGGAAGAGGGTTGCCCCAAGGTTTTCGATTAGAGCATCAAGACTAACGGAGGAGATAAGGTAAACATTCTCTTCCATCCTAAAGAAGACATGTTCTATCATAATGTCAGCGTATTCAATTATAATCCTTGCATACCACGCCAGAATAGCTAAGCCGCCCCCCACGACCACGGCAAGAAAAGCTAGGAGTTTTCTTTTTGATCCAATGGAGATGACGAAGAAAGCTGGAACAAACATTAGAACGAAAACGAAGGCGGCAAGTTGATGGGACAACACAAGAGTGAAGGCCCCCAAAAACAGTAGGAATGTTTTAACAATAACTCCGAAGTCTTTGTTCATTATGTAAAAAACGAAGGCGATGTAGGCTAAACCCATGAAGTTTGCGTAGCCTCCCCAGAAAATCATCTCAAAAAGTGGAACTGACAGAATTGTGAAGACTGCTGAAGCGACGGCAACGCCTGTTCCAAAAAGTTTTCGACTCATCAGATACGTGGACAACAGGATTAGCACATTGAAGGTTGCAATCAGCATTTTTAGGAGGAAAGCTGCTGCCATGACATCAAGGGTTCCTGCAAAAATTTGGAGCATAGCTACAATGGTGTGAAAGAGAGGTGGATACCATGCGACTTCGCTGTAGCTGACCCTTTCATCCATTACGATTCGTTTTGCTTTTCCAAGGTGTACAGCGGGGTCGTTTCCGGGAAGAACTCCGGCTGTGGACATCTGGTGAACTGTAACAACGAAGAGGGTGGAGACGGCGATTAGAACGAAAACCAGTTCAATAGTGGATAGTTTTGCCTTTTGCAACAATTATCATCCAACGCTACTGGAGTCAGGGTACATGATTAACTATGTTACCCTATAAAAGCATCCAGTTTTCATGTGGATTAGGATGCCTCTGCTGAAAAGGGAATTGGTGTGAACCAAGCTTAATTATAGAGATTTTGTCAAGGAGCCTTTCACTAATCATCAAGTCGTGCTCTATTACACGCTTTACTGGTCGTAATATATCCGTGTTCGCAAATACATCAGTTTTCCTAACATTTCGGCGCAAGAAACTTTCCTTTTAAGATTTGTCATCTCTTGCTTCTTGAGGTTGAAGTCATTAAGCATCTGTTCTGTGATTGTTACGGCGATTCCGTTAAAGCAGTGTATCCATGCAAGTTTACTTTTCATGATGGATTAACCTGCGATTTTAACATCTGCTTAGATTGCATGGAAACTGGAACCCTGAAAATAAACCTCAAACGAAAGAGGATGGTTTCTAAAATTCTCCTCAGGGTATCAAAGAAACGTAAGCTTTCCTGAAATTGGGCACATGTGCTGTAACTGTTCAGGAACCCGAACATTCTGTTCTAATCCATGGAACTAAATTGCGCCCAATCAATAGATGGATAGGTCAGCGGGTGAATGGGGTGCTGGATTCAGTGAAGCATGTGACTGTTAATGAGTTAAATGAGCTAGTGGAAACTATTGCGCGTGTGAATTCAAAATCCTGTCGCTCATAAAGACTGTTTCTTGGTGCGTTTCATTTTACTACCTGAAAAACTGTGACGTTTCCGCAGTTGAACGCTAGCCGAAACTTGGGGTCTTCCGAAAATTTCGAATATACTCTGGGGTCTCTGCACACCACATGTGAAACATTATATTCGTTTATCATTTCAACGTAATTCCATGCGATTAGCTGGTCTAAGGTTACTTTTTCTAGTGGAGCAGCTGCGAGCTCATCATATCTTTCATTAAGCTCAGTATGGTAGCTTCGGTCTTCAGAGTCGAAAACTCCGACAAGCATTTTGATGTTTATGTTCCGTTTAAAGGGGTACCTGTAGAGCATTTCGATTCTGGTTGGTTCCTCTTTTACGTAATGGATTTCTGTTGGGGTGTCTTCTTGGAAGATTATCTGTCCACACACTTTCTGGTATGAGTCGTAAATTCCAACCAGTGGTGTCGAAGTATCGATTGTCACGTAGCCTTTTCGGGTGTAAATTGGAAGCAAAATATTGAAGATTTTGGTTCGAACGTTTTTGATCTCTATGTTGTATGATAGTTCAGCGAATCTTACTCCCTGCTGAAGTGTCAATGTTTTGGTAACCTTGAACAAATCGTTTTCGCGCGTTATTGTCAAGTTTGCCGAGTTTTCGTCCCTCGATAATATAGGAGTTTCAATCACTTTCAGGTCCCCTAATGTTGTGTTTTTGTAATCTCTTTTTCCGTAATCATTAATCTGGTAGTAATGAAGTATGGTTTTGTTGTCTTCGAAATTGAATAGTGAATAAGCTTCTCCATCCACTGTTTCTATGCTGAAAATAGGATTGTGACGAGAAACGTATGGTCCATCATCTCTAACTTGGATTAAGCCATTGTCCATGTAGTAGTCAGTGTCAAGGAGAAGCTGCGCTGATTTGGCAACCTCCAGTTCATGAGAGTATATGAGGAACTCTAGATCGGCTGCGCTAAGGGTTGTTCTTTTGCCAATTCCGGAGAGCCACCAGCCGTAAAGGTGATCGGCGACGAGAACAGAAGATTCTGGGGTTCTGTTTCTGATCCACTCCAGTGCAGTGGCTTCGGGCTGTTGTATTGTTGAGTAAAAGTTTGTTCGTTGCATGGCTTCATCTGGAAAGATAGACCATAGCGAAGCAATAATGAAGCTGAAGATTATTACGCTAAAAGCTATTGTAGGAAGTACTTTTTTGATTTTGTTCCCTCTGATTCTTGGCACTCTGTTTATGGCGATTGTTGTGTAGCGGGAAAGGTAGAGTAAGCCTGCTGATATTATTATGATTCCGGGTAAGTCGATGAAGTACATGAATCTTGAGTAGTCCGTGTAAATGCCAAAAATGTATGCTTGAGTCATAATTATTGGCACAAGAAACCATGCTGCCAGTAGCAGGCTTGTCCTGTCAACGTACCTTTTTCGGGATGCTTTGAGCATGAAAAATGCTGGGATGAGAACAATAATTAGAGTCAAAAGTATGGGGTCAACGGTGCGGTTTGCGAGTATTATGTTTTTGTTATCTAGTCCTCCAGTGAGGGCTCCTTCCGCTGAGGCGTCCATGTAGAAGCTGAAGACTCTTAGTAGCCACGGCGATACCGCCGCAAGTCCTAGTGTAAATGAAACAGCGAAGAAACGCAGTGTGTTTACGATTTTCATCTCATTTAGCTTCCGATACTTTCCTATCAGCAGCAAAAAGAAGTATAATGCTAGGATTGGAAAGAAGACGAATAAGCTGAATGTGTGGGTTATGATGAGGCTTGCAAAAAGCACTGTTCCGATTAGTAGGTGACGGTGGCTTGGCTGATCAATGTCCCTAAGGAACAAGTAGAAGACCATTGCGATTAGGGTGAGGGATATTATGTTGGTGTAGCCTCCCCAGCTTATCATCTCAAGGCTTAAGGCTGAAATCGCTGCAAAAAAGGCTGCCAAAATTCCTGCGCTGCTGTTTCTCCACATTTTTTTGGATATAAGGTAGGCGGGAAAAACTATGATTGAACTGAAAAAGGCGGCGGTGACGAGCTGGGCAAGGAGTATCGGCATTCCTGCGAAGAGAATCAGGATAGATACAAAGAAGTGGAATCCCGGGGGAGTTGCAAGAGGTTCGCCTCCCATGTGATACGGGTTCCAGCTTGGCAGCGTTCCCTCATCGAGGATCAAGTTTAGGATGCTGCCGTGCAAGCCAATATCTGAGCTAGGCGGATACTCGTTATGAAAGATCATGGCTACTCTAAACAGGAATGCAAAACAGAATATGGCAAGGAGCACCAGAGTTCTCTTGTGTCTCGTCGTAAACCACCATCGAAACCAATATGACTACCATTTCAGTTGAACGAAATTTATTGCTTTCCCAAAACACAAAGCCATTCCAGTATTCATATTAGGAGACTAATAATACTTCATTGTTGAAAACAACCTTTTTTCAGAAATCAGCAGCTACTGTGTGTTTAATGTGCTTAACTTCTGTTTTATGCCCTAACTACGAGGATTATTATGCGTTCATATTATTGGACTTAGATTTTCACTTGCTGCACCCAATCAACTATTCGCCAAGCCTCTTTCTAGGCACCGAAAGCGCACATTCGTACTCGTAGATTACTCTTGAAGTCAGAGCCCACGCATCCAGCATCTCCGAGTCCACGCAGACAACTTCGTCTGCCAACTCAACAGTAGTTTCCGAGAAGTGACCGTGAGGAAAACCGCCGACAATCACTGCCAATCTCCGCTTCGCTTTAAGGCTAGAAACTGCGTCCTGAAGCGTTTTTGGCTTGCCTTCTCTGCTGAAGGCTAGGATATAGTCGGCTTTTGCTTCGGTAAGGAGTTGCTGTAATGTTTTGTGTTCCAGCGTAAGGAGAGCTTCTCCTTCGGACGGAACTTTTCCCAGCTGGAATAGCTGTTCCATGAGTCCGATGAAGCGGTTGTAGTTTCTGGGTAGTCGAGTGCTTGGATTAACTGTTATGACGTAGTCTTTGTTGGTGTGGACGATTACTTGGAGGAGCCCTTCTTTGTTGAGGGGAGAGCCTAGGGCTTCAAGCAGGGCGAAATGTGTTATGTCTGGGCGTCCTCTCTTCAGGTTATCGTCTAGCCGCCTCATGGCTGAGTGGTGAAGTGACCTGTCCAGTAGAAGCTGTTTCGGAGGTTTCCGTTGTCTTTTTGAATGGCGCCTGACAGCGGGGTGACTCCACAAATCCTCGGGAACCGTCTCAAGAGCAGCCTCAGCCAACACAAGAATAAGCAAACTTAATCCCTAATTAGAATCAAAGTTTTTGAGATAAAAAGATTAACTTACACCAAAAATATTTCATGCGTATCTCTTGCGGTTTCTTTCTTCTCTTAAGCATTATCGCTGCAACTGCCAGCAGGGTCACTGCTATTAAGATGGCTGTTAGGATTTCTGGGCGCAGAAACAGTCCGATTGCGTATTCGGTGAGGCTTTGAGGCGTAGAGAGAGGAAGGTTTTCAGTGGCTATTGGAAAGTGATAGTAATAGATGCTTGATGGCAGAGTTACTGAAGACTCTTGAGGGCACGTGTTTGAAGAAGTGAACTGGGTGGAATTTGACATCCACTTGAAAATCTGGGAGAGCGCATAAAGATCAAAAGAGGAAAGCGGTTTAACAGTCTCTTTATAGTGGACGGTGGAATACATGACATCGCCAGAATAGCTACAGTGATACAAACCAAAGGTATGCCCTAATTCGTGGACAACAATGTTTTGCATGTCAACCTCTGTCATAACATGACCGCTTGGAGCTTTCGCCGCAAGGCAAACCGTGTTATTTATTATGATACATTGCGATTTAACCGTCGCTCGATTGTCCTATCGTCGCTTCGCTTCCGCACTCACCTATCCACCCAATGTAAATGTCAAAACCAGAAACGTTTTCATGACTTATCGTTGGAACCAGACTAATCCTTGAAAGATGCGAAAACTCGGTGTGATTGGATGCAAACTCTTGGATTGCATCATTCCACTGGGCTATGCCGCGAAGCGTGGCATTGAGATAAGACGGCTCCCACCAAGACTCGTTCTCCCGTGGAAATATGCTGACGCTTATTGTTGAATGGTTCCATGTGCGTCCCGTAATCTCTATGGAGTATTCTGTCTGGCGGACAACAAGAAACACAAGCGTTGAGCAAAGAATTAACAGCAGAATTGAGGTTAATACGAGTTTTCTCACATTCGGCACTACATATACAGTCTAGTCGCTGAAACTTATGATTTTCTATTTTAGGCATCACAGAGTTTATTTCCACCATCCAACGTATGTTAGTGTATGGAACCTTATCTGGAATTAATTAATCCCTGTAGCAGAAAGAAGAGTTTCTGCCGAAACTGCAGCAGCCACTTCATGACGATTAGACCTCTAATAAAAAAGGCGGTTGTTCACAAAAAGTTCTTCAGAGATTTGGGAAAAGACAAGGATAGAGTGGATTCGGTTGTCAAAATGATTCTTGATTGCACGAATCTCGAATTCCATGAACTCCACAAGTTCGAAAAGAACGTGGCTGGAAACCTAGTTTTCAGGGCAAAAAGAGAGCGAACTCACTTCGTTTATTGTGTAAACAAGAAGAGAGTGGAGAGCCTGCTTTTCTTACGGGCAATAAATAACTTCACCGAGTATAAGCGGCTGTTAGCAAATGAACATCAAATAGTAAGAATGGCAACAGAAATAAGCGCATAAACAACAAGATTGCTACCCTAACGCTTATTGGGATTAACTTTTGTAGGTGACGGATACGTATTTTGCTTCAGACATATGGAAGTGTTTCGGGTGAGTTTCTTTAATCCCTTGCTTGTTTTCGCCAGCTTCGTTGTCATGCTCCTGAGCATACTCTACAAGGAAACAGGACTAGTCAATATCCTAACCAGAAGCCTAGGCGGATTCATCAAAAACTCCAAGGTCACAGTTAGCTTTCTTCCAGCGGTTATCGGATTTCTGCCAGTTGCAGGCGGAGCCCTAATGTCAGCGCCCATGGTTGAAGCTGAAGCAGACAAGCTGGGACTTGACGAATCAAAGAAAACTTTCATAAACATCTGGTTCCGGCATGCAATCTTGCCGATATACCCCATAAGCCAGTTCCTTATCCTGACAGCAGCCTTGACCGGAATAGCATAGACGCGCTCATCGCCAGACAAGCCCTTGTAGTAATTGCTATGATAGCAATCGGATACTTCATCGGATTAAGAAAAACCAAAATCGCCAAAAACGATGACTCAGAGAAGACCCAGAACTCGAAAGACAACCTCAAAGGATTAGCCTACTCCTTTTCGCCGATCATAATCACACTTTTTCTGGTAGTCGCCTTAAACGTGAACATTGCAATAGCAACGCTCGCGGGAGTAATCACAATTCTAATCATAACAAAAACGAAGACAACAGGTCTCCAAAAAATCCTGAAAAACAAAGTATTATGGGAAGCTTAGCGGCTTTCGGCGCGTTACTGCTCAAAAATGTTACAGTAGCGTCTGGCGCCTCAGAAATCATCGGCAACACATTAGCAAACACAAACATGCCCGCAATCATAATGCTTTCAATTGTCCCAGCAGTTCTAGGCTTTCTTATGGGTTCCCCCTCCGGAGCAATAGCACTCAGCGTTTCAATTCTCGCCGAAACCGTTACGTTTATTCCTAAACTGTGAGCCTACTCTACATTTCAGCCTACCTTGGCTACTTGATAGTCCCAACACATCTCTGTCTGGTCTTCACAGCCCAATACTTCAGGTCATCGATAAGCAAGAGCTACAAATATTTGGTACCGGCAACAATCGTTTCAATAATCGCGGCGCTCATAACATACCTCATTACATAAACTTCACAAAACTTAATGCATACAACACTAGAATGGTTATCTACGATGAACTCCACGAAACAGATTGCCCTTAAACGCGTTCACACCCTCTTCAACTTAGCCAAAGAAGTGGTACATGAGGACCCCGAACAGGCACAACGCTACATAAAGATCGCACGCAGGATAGCCATGAGAACCAGACTAAGACTCCCCAAAGAATACCGAAGTCTCATATGCAAACACTGTAAAAGATTTATCTTACCGGGCGTGAACTGTCGTATCCGAATACAACAGAGAAGGGAACCCCACATGGTAATAACATGCTTAAATTGCGGCAAGCACTCCCGTATTCCACTAAGAGGCGAAAAGAAGCAATGATAACACAAAAAATGAAGCGCCGAATAAAACGCGCGCTCAGCGCCGAGAGACCAACGGTATGGGTTGGAAAAGAGGGCGCAACAACCCAGATAATAAACGAAATCTCCAAGCAGCTTGACACAAGAGAGATGATTAAAGCAAAAATACTGAAAACCGCCCTCCAAGACAAAGAAGCAACAAACATTGCAACAAAGATTGCCGAACAGACAGAATCACAACTCGTCGAAGTTCGCGGACACACCTTCCTCCTCTACAAACGCAAGACAAAAAAATAGTGAAATCTTTATAATCATACAAAAGTTTGTCTTGCTAGACCACGAAACTAATATAAGACAAGCCTTTTTCCCTTACTGAAGGAAAATTAGGAAGAACAAACATTGCCGACACCTTACGACATTCCTCCATCCGTTCTCATCGAGAGGTTAGCTAAGCATCTGAAAGAAGAAGTGGATGAAATAACTCCACCCGCATGGACACCATTCGTCAAAACTAGTATTCATAATCAGAGACCACCACAAAACCCCGACTGGTGGTTCGTCCGATGCGCCTCCATTCTACGTAAAATCTACGTGAAAGGATCCATAGGTATCGAGAAACTCCGCCAAGAATACGGCGGCAGAGTAGACAGAGGAGCGAAACCGGAACATGCTAGAAAAGCAGGCGGAGCCATAATTAGAAACGCTCTTCAGCAACTTCAAAAAGCAGGTCTCGTGAAACCTCAAAGAAATGAAGGAAGAGTAGTAACGAATGAGGGGAGACGACTGCTAGATAGGCTAGCCACCGAATTGAAAGTGGAGCTGGAGAAAACTCAGCCCGCACTCACAAAATATTAGGTGCGAAGAGTGAGCGAAGAAGAACTTGAAGGACTCAGAAAAAGAAGGATGCTTGAGCTGCAGCAGAGAATGTCAGAAGAACAGCGGCGGGGTCAAGCACAACAGCAACTTGAGGGTCAAAAACAAGCTTTGCTTCGCAGAATACTTACTCCTGAAGCTAGGAGACGTCTCACAAACTTGAACATTGTTAAACCAGAATTCACTCAACAGCTTGAACTGCAGCTGATTCAGTTGACACAGCAGGGAAAAATAGCTACTCCCATAACCGACGAACAGTTGAAGGAGCTTCTTGTAAGGCTCCAGTCAGGCAAAAGAGACTACACAATTAGGAGAGTATAAAAGACGGCAAGAAACAAACCAACCGCAAAAAAATTGAGGCTTGCCAAGGCTGGAAAACAGAAGAAACCTGTTCCAACATGGGTTATAGCCAAAACTGGTGGACGCGTTAGAGCGAATCCGAAGAGGAGACGCTGGCGACAGAGAAAGATAAGGGCGTGAGGGATAACTAGATGGAAAAACCTGTTGATGTTACTGAAGTTGAAGAAGATAAAGAAGTAGAAACTGAGGAATCAAAAGAAGAGTTAGGCTCTGAAGTTCCTGAAGAAAAGGATGAAGAACTCGAAGAGGAAGAAGAGGAAGTCTTAGAAGCCAAAGAGAGGCGCGCTAGGAAAGAAAAAAAGGAGTTCGATGAGGACATCGTTGAGGAGAGGTTCTACACGATTCCTCTACGAAGGGTGTGGATATCCCCACGAAAGAAACGTGCTCCGAAAGCGGGCAGACTTGTAAAAAGTTTTGTAATAAAACACATGAAGGTCCGCACGGAAGCTGACGAAGAGGAAGAGGCGGAGAAACTTGTCATATCTAATGAAGTTAACGAAAAACTCTGGAGCAGAGGGATTGAGAAGCCGCCTAGAAAGATCAGAGTCCGTGTTGTTAAGGATAAGGAAGGGGTAGTGACTGTTCTTCTTGCTGAAGGAGACTGACATTTGCCGCTCTTCATTTTTGATGTCTTTGGTAACGCAAGCATAGGAGTTTATTCACTTGTCAACGACAGGATTGCAATTATTCCCCCGCAGGTTCCGGAGATTAAGCGACGAAAGGTTGAGGAATGGTTGAAAGTCAAAGTTGTTGCCACGACAGTGGGTAAATCATTGGTTACAGGCGCTCTAGCTTGTTCCAACTCCAACGGCGTTGTCCTTCCATCGTTTGCCACGGAGGATGAGGTTGAAGCCATTAAATCAGCCGCTGACATTAACGTGACTGTCATGGATACAAAAAAAACAGCTTATGGAAATCTGGTCTTGGCGAACGACAAAGGCGCTGTGGCTGATCCTAGGCTGGAACAAGATGTGATGGATAAGATAGCGGATACATTGGGAGTTGAAGTGGTTGCCAACGAGATAGCGGGGCTACCGTATGTTGGGTCACTTGCCACCGCCACAAATAAGGGTGTGTTGGCGCATCCTTTGCTGAAGGAGGAGGAGCGAAAAGTGTTGAGTGATGTGTTGAAGGTTCCTGTGGATGTGGGAACCGTAAACTGTGGAGTACCTTATGTTTCTACGGGCCTGTTAGGGAATAGCCGGGGGGCTGTGGTTGGTCTTTTGACGACGGGACCCGAAATGTTCATAATTGGACAAGCACTTGATGTGGTGAGCGATGATGAGTGAAGTTAAAGTTTTTCGAGTTGTAGGAAAAATAAGGAAACCCAATTTTCAAACAGAATTCCGGAAAGAGGTTAGGGCCTTGAAGCCGGAGGATGCAGTGGAGAAAGTGTACATGTTGTTGGGAAGCAAGCATAGAGTCAAACGTTTCCAGATAAGAATCTTCAAAGTGGAGGAGATAGCTCCCGAGGAGATTGAAAACATCATAGTGAAGAAGCTGACTCAAGGAGCGGAAGAGTCTGCCCAGTGACGAAGAGGTCTTTCGTAAATTGGCTTTGGAGTCACGTTACCTAGATGAAACAGTTAACGAGTTGCAGTCCCGAATCAGCATGACAAATTCTGCCATAACCGAGCTTAGAGTCTCCAGCATGACTCTGGAAGGGTTGGAGAAGGAGAAGAAGGATGCTCAACTTTTTGTTCCTATTGGCGGAGGTTCTTACGTTAAAGCCAAGTTGGAAACCTCGAAAAAGGTTGTTGTTGGCATAGGCGCAGATGTTGCTGTTGAAAAAACTGTGAAGGAAGCAAAAGTGGAGTTGGAGGCGCGCATAGCTGAGCTTGAGAAGACAAGGGAGTCTTTAGGGCAGCATTTTAATCAGGTTGTTGGAAGGATTCAGGAAAACCGAAATACAATGGAAGATGTTACGGCGAAGCTGAGGCAAGGAGAGCAGACTGGTGTTCGACAGGCTAAGAAAGGGGCTTAGCAACGCCGTTAACAAAATCGTAGTAACTGAGCTGAAGGCAGAAAAGCTGCGTCCTATTTTGGACGAGTTTAGATTTAATCTTATCGAAAACGATGTTGCGGTGCCTGTAGCCTATTACATTACTGATGAATTGGAGAAGCGGCTTGATGGTGTTCAGGTGAAACGGCTTGGGGACCGGAAAGAGCTTGTGAAGGGTACTCTTCATGATGTTTTGCTTGAGATTTTGACGACTAAAGAGGAAATCAATCTGCTAGAAAACATTGAGCAGAAACGGCGGACAAAGGAGCCGTATACGATTCTTTTTGTGGGAATCAATGGAACAGGAAAAACCACTAGTATTGCTAAGGTTGCGCAGTTTTTGATGAAGAATGGTTACTCTGTTGTTCTTTCTGGCAGTGACACTTACCGTGCTGGGTCTATAGAGCAGCTTGAGCAGCATTCCAAGAAGTTGGGTGTGCGTATGATTAAGCACGATTATGGTGCTGATCCTGCGGCTGTGGCGTATGATGCTATTAGTCATGCGCAGTCTCGGGGAATTAACGTTGTTTTGATTGACACGGCGGGGCGCATCCAGACTGACCGTAATCTTATGAATGAGCTTAGTAAGATTAAGCGGGTGGTCAGCCCAGATTTGACGATTTTGGTTATTGATGCCCTGATAGGGAATGATGCGGTTATGCAGGCTGAGGAGTTTCATAAGAGCGTAAGCATTGACGGGACAATATTGACAAAGGTCGACGCTGACGTTAAAGGTGGAGCATCCCTGAGCGTAGCCCACGTAACAGGAAAACCCATCATATTCATCGGAGTAGGACAGGAGTACAAAGACTTGGAGGCTTTTGAGCCTGAAAGGTTCACTCAGATGATTCTCAAGTAGAAAAACTCTGCGAACTGCAATTATCTTTTTTAGGGATAAGAGATTCATTTAAGTTTGGTAACGTAGTTTTTGCGTTTTCGGGTTTGGTTAGAGGCGGGAGGAAAACAATGTTGAAGGTTGCGATGGCTCAGATTAATTCAACTGTGGGCGATTTAGAAGGAAACGTAGCGAAAATAAGGAAATATCTTGCGGATGCAAAACGTTGCGGTACCGATTTGGTTTTGTTTCCTGAATTAGCCGTCACGGGTTATCCGCCTCAGGATTTGCTGCTTGAAAACGGGTTTGTTGAAAAAAACAAGAAGCTACTAGAGCAAATGATTAGGGATAATGATGTTGACGTTGTTGGGGTGGTTGGTTTTGTTGACTATAAAGGAAAAGAGTTGTTTAATGCCGCAGCCATCTTCAACAAAAACAAGTTAATTGAAATAATCTACAAGACGCTTTTGCCCACGTATGATGTGTTTGATGAGGACCGTTACTTCAAGCCCGCAACAGAGGAAGAAATTGCGCCCGTGTCGGTATCAATAAATGGAAAATCGGTCAGGTTGGGCGTGGAGATTTGCGAAGACCTGTGGGACAGTAACTATGATGTGAAGGTTACTGATTTGCTGGTGGAACGGGGGGCGGAGTTGATTGTTAATATTTCTGCTTCACCGTTTCTTGTCGGAAAGACACTTGAACGAAACAGGCTACTCAAAGAGAAGTCAACCAAAAAGGGTGTGCCCATCTTTTATGTGAATCTTGTTGGGGGGCAGGATGAGCTTGTTTTTGATGGTCACAGCATGGCAGTGGACCAAACTGGTAACCTGATAGCGCTGGGAAAGCAGTTTGAAGAAGACTTGGTAATCACCGACATCGACCTGAAAAAGGGCACCGCTCAAAAGATTGAACCTCCCGTGCATGATAAAACGCAGGAAATGTTTAACGCACTAGTTTTGGGAATACGCGACTACTTCAAAAAGACGGGCTTTGAGAAGGCTGTTGTTGGGATGAGCGGTGGAATTGACTCGTCAGTAACTGCGTGCATAGCAGCTGAAGCCCTAGGCAAAGAGAATGTCATCGGAGTTTCCATGCCCTCCAAGTTCTCCAGTGACCACAGCAAAATAGACGCGCATCAGCTGACAGAAAACCTTGGAATATACTTTGTCCAAGTTGGCATACAGGGCATTGTTGACAGCCACCACAAAACTTTGGAAGAACCGTTGGAACAAATAAGAACACATTTCGGTACTAAAGAGGAAAACGATGATTCTGTTGCCGACGAAAACATTCAGCCCAGAGCCAGAGGAAACATTCTGATGGACATCTCCAACCGCCTAAAAGACCTGAAAATCTTGGTACTAAACACTGGAAACAAGACTGAGGTTGCCTTAGGCTTTTGCACATTGTATGGGGATATGGCTGGCGGAATTGGAGCCCTTGGAGATGTGAGCAAACTGGAAGTCTACAAGCTTGCGGAGTACGTGAACAAGAAGGCAGGCAAACATGTGATACCAAAGAGTGTGCTTGAGAAGAAGCCGTCGCCTGAGCTTAAGGAGTGCCAGTTTGATCCATTCGATTTTGATGTTGTAAGTCCAATGGTTGATGAAATCATAGAGAACAGGAGAAGCAAACAAGACCTGATTGCTATGGGTTATCCACGAGAGGCGATTGAAGACACGTACAGACGAGTAAGAAACTCCGAATACAAACGACGACAAGCAACACCATCCATCAAAATCACACCCAAAGCCTTCGGCATAGGATGGAAAATGCCAATGGTCAACAAATACAAAGGATAAAAAAAACCACAGCACCCACGAATCATATTTTCCCCAATTCGCAAGGCTCTTCGCCTTGCTCCAACCCACCCATTTCCGCCGAGAAGGTTTAACAAGTGTCTGGGTGTAATAAGAATGCAAAGTTTTAAGTCCCGTATTCAATAAAACATGCTTAGGGGTTTACATGGCAATTCCTCGTGTCTTTGTAAGTTCAACTTGTTATGATATTTGTTAGAAGCAAAATTCAAAGAAAGGATTAGAATGAGAACACTCTCATCATTCATTTTGATTATCCTTCTCTGTTCGGTTGGGTAGTTTCTTTGAATAGGGGTATAGTGAAAGCAGAGTCTAAAACGATTGTTGTTCCAGACGATTTTTCAAGAATCCAAGAAGCTATTAACCACGCATCAGAGGGAGATACAATTTACGTGAAGAAAGGAATTTACCACGAAAACGTGGGTATTAGCTTGTCTTACTCAAACTGAGGCCCATTAGAATGCAAGAAGTCTATACGAATAAAGAAACTAAGAAACCAAGACTACATAAAAAATCCAATATGCCTAATTAAACCAAAATAAATCTTGAACAATTTCATATTTCCATGTTTATCACAGATTGAGAAAAACAAATATTTTACTGGTAAATTAGGGTGCAAATCCCATTTCCCACACCATTTTTGAATACGTCTTAGTTTGGGGTTAAAATTTAACCCCAAACCCAAACATATGCGTGTTCGTGTTCACGCGTGTGTATGTTCGTTCCCGTGTACGCGTGTACGTGTGTGCTTTACCGCCTGCTCCCTCGCCCACCTGCTCTCTTACCCACGCGAAGAAAAAACACGCTTACACAGGATCAGCAGACAAACCAAAAACCAATTATTTAACTTCCCCGCGCACGACGTTAACTATTTATGCCCTCAACTCCTAGTACATGTGGTGATGATTTATGGCAAAAACACCTG
>SDBT01009080.1_pt1 | contig 16161 bp, 9 predicted proteins | sample 2277101 | NCBI WGS metagenome assembly SDBT01 (sample SAMN10404973, study PRJNA504765) | marine sediment metagenome | isolation source: marine sediment core GS10_PC15, 103 cmbsf | place: Arctic Ocean: Southern Knipovich Ridge | collected 2010 | reverse complement strand
GCATTCGTAAGTATTTTATAGGTGAATCGGGGGCCTTTCGAAGCCTATTTTTGCGTATTTTGGCGAATCGCAAATTATAAAAACTCCTATCAATAATCGCAAATTATAAAAACTCCTATCAATCAATGTTAAAACAGGCAAAGAGTATCAGGCCACAAAGCATATGTATAAAATATATGATGATCGCCCAACATTTACGGTATCAGGTGAGATATACAATGATAAGCAGAACCCGACTCTGTATCTATTCTATCTGAAAATAAAGGCCACCCCCGGCATCACAAGACGGGACATACATGAATGGTCGGCCTATGGAAAGTCATATACCAATAAGTTGTTAAGGCAGTTAAAAGCCTTGCTGTGGATGGCAGAAAAGGAGGACAGCACCCTTTTAGCTGCTTTGACTCCGGGTGTATTTTTATTTCCACACGAGGGACGCTGTGGTGCTACGAAAGGTATCTTTTCCTACAATGTTGCTGAAGCAACATTACCTTTTTTGACAAACCTCGCTAAACAGTATGCCACTTGGGTGAATGACAGCTATGACTTGGATATAAAAGTTAGGAAAAAGGATATGGCCGCAGCAGCCAACGCATGCGCATTTTGGTGTCGGCAGAACTTACACTATTTGGAGGAGGAGTTCGCAGATGATGTTATGGTATGGATAAAAGGTCATCTACCACGCAGCAAATGGTGGAACAAAACCAGCAAACACCTTGGAACTCTCAAGGGTTTCAAGCACCAGTTGGGGAGGATGGCACTCAAGAGAACATCATATAACAGCCAGCAGGAGATGTTGAAGGAGATGGCTAATGACGAAAACGCAAAAGGCTAAATATTTATTGACGGGTAAGGTTAGAAAAACCTGTTGGAACTGTGCCTACGGCAATGGCTATAAATATGAAGAATGATATATGTGATAGATGGGAACTAATTGAAAAATACGAGGAAACTGGTGACGTCAGTTATCTTAGACAATTTGTTGATGCGTCGTTCGAATAACTTTTTACCGATTTTTTTCTTATAATTTTATTGTTCCCCCGGAGTAACAATAAAAATAATACTTCAAAACCCGTAATTCGAAAACTTTCCTTATACTTTCTCTTCCTGTCCTTCAGAGCCTTCGGTATCTTATTTGGTGCAATATATGACATTCAATCCCTGATTCTACATAGTCATCGTATATTCCAAATCCTAACGGCGATGCCTTCATAAGCAACTATTATCCTTACATCCGTATTATTCTAAGCCAAATTTCTTAAATTTTGAAACAATTTGTGTCTCCCGTCCTGAATGTTTTTTATTGTCTTTGTTTCGAGAGTTTCACAATTAACTTCAATTCGATTAGATAAAGTGTTGTCATGTACATCCATTCCGAATATAATATTGTTTGTCAAGGTTCAGCCTTCTTCATTTTATGGTTTCCGAGATTATATCACAATCCCGGTTGGAGGACTGACTTATTTATTACTACATGGTAACTCACTCGTTAGACGAAAATGAAAATTTATAAAATAAGGAGTTAACATGCCTTTTAACCCAAAACAAGAATACCAAATAGTCGAAGATCTGATTACCATAAAAGATTTTTCTGATTACAGTGAAGAATACGTAACTCGTCCCCCATATCAAAGAAAAAATGTATGGGCTACACGGAAAAAACAAAACCTACTTGATAGCTTGTTTCGCAGATATTACATCCCTAAAATTGTGGTGAGAGAAGTTCGATTGGGTGAAACTAAAACCATAAATGAAATCATTGACGGGCAACAAAGAATAATTGCAGCTCAAGAATTTATTCAGAATAAATTAAGACTCCCTCAATCATTAAAAGACATAAGTCCTGATTTGCCCGGAAAATATTACAAGGAATTAAACGCTGAATTAAGACGTTTTGTAGACAAAGATCTAAAATATAAAGCAGATATTGTAAAGAATATTGAGGATCCTATGAATCCAGCTCATCAAAGAATTGCAACGGAGATATTTTGGAGACTACAGCAAGGAGAGTCATTAAACTTTATGGAAATAGCACATGCTCGACTTAATAGTCTTACAAGAAATTTTATCGTTAAGTACAGCGATGATATCTCATTTGACTTTGAAAAATATAAACCAATTGACGACAATCGATATAAACACTCCTTTTTCAAAATAATTGATCGAGATAACAACAGAATGCAACATTTAATGTTACTTTCTCGATTTATTCTGCTTGAGAAGGATAATGGTCCCACTGAACTTAAAGATTCCGAAGTTGTAAATCTAATAGAAAACAATTGCATAGATGATGGTATTGGAAATTATACATTTGAAAGTGATCCGCTCGCACGCAATGTTCTTTCCAATTTAGATGCTCTGTATGATGTATTCAAAGATGATACAATGTTGAAAAATGGCGGATCAATACGAGAATTAAAACGTGAATACATAATGCTTTCGGTGTACTTACTAATACGCCACATTAAGCAATACTATGTGTTTGGAGGGAAAGAAAAAAATTTATTCAAAGACTTCTTTCTTAAATTTCACGAGCGATGGCAAAATCCGGATGATGAAGATAGAGATGTATTATCTTTTTCTGAACATAGACAACAAGATCAGAAAAACGTAGAGTCTCGCCATATTATAATAAGGCAACTTTTTTTTCAATACATCAAAGAAATAAATAAGGAACTTACTCTTAAAGACGAAAAACGGACCTTTAATGAATCTGAAAGGATTGCAATTTATCGCAGAGACAAGGGGCTTTGTCAAATATGCCTTCAAGAGAAAAAAAATGAAAAAGAAGCAACCGTTGGGTGGCTTGAATATGAAGCAGATCATGTAATACCCCATACTAAGGGGGGGCCTACTGCTATTTTTAATGGTCAAGTGTTATGCCGTTATCATAACTCTCGGAAAGGGGCTTCTTGATTTATTAAAAAGGAAACTATTATGAATAAAAGTCTAATAATTCACGATGGGATGAGATCGTTATAAGCTTGGTGTATTACACCGTATATTAGTTTGATCCATTCCAACGTTTCGGTATACTGGCCTACCAGAATACGCTGGTAAGATCGAATAGCAGCATGTGCGTGATTGACGGTTTGTATAATCCTGGTTTTTTATTAAAAGGGTTGGACTAATTACTACATAGCAGCTAACAGTTAAACAGCCAAAGGAGAAAAAGTATGAAAATTCCATTATTTTTAGAACAAGAATATAACGAAATGAACTTAACTACTAATGCATTCCAGAAATTCCATAAACTTATTCATTTCAATTTAAAAGTAATGAAATACATTACAATACTTCTTTATTGTGATAGCTCAAATAGTTCTTATAAAACTCAAAAGGCAGACAAATTATTGGTTAGTAATTTCCAGACTCCAACTGAAGGTCAGTGGTTATCACTTCTTGAGTTATTATTGAGTGTAAAAAGTGACTTTTTTACCAGTAAATACAAAATAATTAAAAAAAATATTTCAGATAATCTACTCAAAAGATTTACCAAAGCATTTTCAATTATTATTGACAATGTTTTATTCCATCAAGAAGATATTAGTATTTATAATTATTTCAATAAAATAATCACAATAAAGAATAGACATATTTCGCATGGGATAATTTCAGAAGAAAAGGCTATCCAGATCAATAAAGAGTTACAGCCTGTAACTGAGAATATAATTGAACAGTTGAAAATGTTTTTCGATACACCTATTTTTCTTTATGAAGAAGAATCTACTGGTGAATCTTGTTTTTTTGATATTCATAATCCAGAAAATATTGAGAAAACAGAATATGATTTAAAAGAAGGACTGAATGCAATAATTGGTAATAAAGTTACAGGTTTAACTCCCTTTCTATTGTGCCGTGATGGGAATATTTATTTTTATAATAAGTTTGAAAAGAAAAATAGTAAAATACATTACTCGGGCCCTGTAGGAAAAGAAACATATAAAAAGACTTTTGCAAGTGATATTTATGAAATCTTTAATCTAGATAAGGAATCATTATTTATTAGATCATTAGATAACAAGGTAAAGGTGTCGTCAAAAGGAGTAACCTCTAATCTACCGCTTAGTGATTATAATGATTTCATTGGTAGAAATTATGAATTAAATGAATTAGAAAGAATGATATGTCATAAGCGACATTTTCTTACTGCATTAGATGGGATTGGTGGTGTTGGTAAAACAGCCATTGCCTTTCGTTTTTGTGAATTAATCTCAGAAGTCAAACATTATGATAGGGTTAATTTTGATTATATTGTATGGCTATCTGCAAAAACTACTAGATTTATTAATGGAGAAATTCAGAATATTGATCAATCATTTGAACATTTAGAACAATTAATAGATACAATCCTAGATGTACTAGGCTTTGTTGAATATAAAACCAGGGACATAAAATATAAAAAAAGTATTGTATATGAATTACTAGAAATGAGTAGTACACTTATAATTCTTGATAATCTTGAAACTGTGACTAGTAAAAACATAAAAGATATTTGGAATTTCATAAATGATATTCCAAATCCATCAAAAGTTTTATTTACTAGTCGTGAGTACACTTATGAAATCCCACAGATTTTAAGAATTGAAAATCTTACAGATGAAGATGCTAAACATTTTATTAAAGAAACAGTGGAAAATTTAGGAAATTATAACTTCAATATTCAAAATTTAGAAAATAAAATTGTTGAATTATCATCAGGTTTACCAATTGCATTAAAAAGTATTATTGGACAAATTGCTTTTGGTAAAAATATAAGATCAATCGAAAGGGCTATTGCTTCTAATACTAATGATCTAGCAACCTTTTGTTTTCAAGAGCAACTGAAGAAATTGGGTGAAGATCATTTGAAAGTAACCCTAGTAATTGCATTATCCATACAGGTGTTAAGCGAAGATTCATTGTCATTTATACTAGGAGATATGGTTAAGGAGGATATTGATAAAATTATTAAAGATATAAGAACACTGTCTATCATAAAAAGAAACATAGAAGACAATGAAATAATTTATAGTATGTTACCTCTGGTTAAGAAATATGTTTTATCATATAAAAAGATTGCTGAGTATATTGACCACATTCAAAAAAGACTTTCTGATTTTTATTCATTAAATGAAACTGAACCCTATTCATTATTACCAATAGAAGAAAGAACTATTAACAAAGGTTCGCTTTTTCCACGAAAACTTGTGGATAAAGCAATGAAACATGCAGAAAATGAAGAGATGGAACAAGCAGATAGCAACTTTAAAAATTGTATAAAAGAATACCCGCAAGAGAGTTATGTATGGTATATATATTCATTATTTCAATCTCAATATATGTCAAAATATGAAGAATCAATTAGTAGCTTAAAACAAGCCATTTCTCTTGATCCTAATTATATATACTATAAGAAAATTGGAGATTTACATGTTAAACTTAAAAATTTTGATACTGCCATAAAATATTATTCTATTGCAAAGAATAAATCCGAAATTAATAAAAATAAGGATGAAATGGAATATTTAATTGGTAATGCTACTTTCTTTAAAGTTAAATTAATTAGAAAAAAAATGCGTGTTAACCGGACCTCTGAAATGTATGAGAAAAGAAATCAATGCTATGAACAAATAATTATCTATTTTAATTATTATCTTAAATCGCAACCTTCTATTTATGATGGAAAACGCATCCGTATATATCGAATACTCTCTGAGTCATATTTTGGTTTAAAACAGTATGAAAAAGCTGAAACCTTTATCGACAAAGCAATTGATCTTTCGGAATATGATGATACACACGCTGAATATCGCCAGCTTATACTTAAAGTAAAGAAGAAAAATGATGGCAGTTTAACAAAGTTTTGAACTTGACGGAGTCCTTCGTTCTGTTTTCTGCATACGTACAAAACACGCCGAATCCTGCCTTTTGCATAAACGAGGTTGCAAGTTAAAACGACGTTAGAGCCCATAAGGTAAAGCGGGTTAACCCGTAATGGTTGACTTTAAAAACGTAAAATGGCTGTCACGATAAAAAAAAGGGGGGATCCGTGTACGACTCAATGCAACTGCTGAAATTGTACGCCCCAACCCTCTTCGAATGCGCAAATAGATCCAAAGGTACTGTTGCACGCATTAGTGCCAAATACGAACAGAGATGGGCCAGCATGGCTAAGGCTATTAGAGCAAATGGTGCATTCGAAGCGATGACTTGTATCTTTGACCTTCTATGGAGAGCGTCCGAAAACACTGAAGCCGCAAGGGAATTCCTTTCATTTATTGATCACACTGTTCGGCAGGCATTGGTCTCTACCACGGACTCTGCGCGAAAACAATTAGAAAAACTTGTTATTACAATGATGATCTCATTTGGTGAGGAAAGATCAGAGTATAAAAACCATTTTGCCGAAATTGCGGTAATATCAAAGCTATTAACTCAGGGAGATTTCAAATTAGAATCTATTGAAAAGAAGCTCCCAAACGGAAAGAGAATGGACTTCGAAATATCAAAAGACGGCGTTCGAAACCTGATTGAAGTATATAACATTGACTTTGACAGAGAGAAGCTTCACGGAAGTGACGACCTAAAAAAGTTCCTTGAGAATCGACTTGTGAAAAAACTTAATGCTAAGCTAGAGGGAATCGAAAATCTTGAGATTGGCTGCCAGTTGGTCCCGGTACTCTGGGGAGACATCATGTCTCTCATAAATTTCATTGATGCATTTGAGTACTTTAAGCAAGTAAAAATAGTGACGCCTTTCATGATGATAGCTCAATACACTCACCAAGTCGATGGACGCATTGTATATGATATTGGAGATATTGAACAGTTTCTATTGCGAGCCAAACGGAGAACTGAAGGAACTTTATGACAAAAACTCAATTTTAATATTTACTCTACCCTGCACTCGACTCGGAGAGTCGACTTGCAAGCCGTGGTTGAACTTGGCCATCACATATATGGAATTTGCATGTAGGTGATGTCTGGTAATAAAGTTGGCTCCGGAGTTGATTATCCGGGAGAGTTTACAATATTCGCAGTTTCATTTTGCTGAAGAATATACATTTATCGGATATTTAGTTTTTTATTAAGCACTAATTCCACTTTTAAACGCAACTATCCTGTTGTGATGTAAAATTATTATCAAGCGGTTTCCCTCAATTTTAATTGTTAATCCGGATTAACAATCGGATATTTTAAGGGTTTAAATACAATAAAAATGAGTATTTAAGGAAGGCGTCATAACGTAACTTATGACGCTCCGAGGGAAAATAAAAATCGGAATAAATTAAGAATACTACCTACCCACAAAACCTACCTAATTTTCAACTTTTTTTAACTTTTTTTAATATTTAATGCACTTTTAGGTAAAACCTGCCAAGGTAAATATGAATAGAATTTATATAAACAATATTTAAAAGGAGCTATTTATGAGAAAAATCTTGGACGACAGAAAAATCATCAAGGGGTTTAGCATCAGACAATCAATATCGGACGCATTTGACCGGGAGTGCATCAAAATCAAGCGACCAGGTTCCCACATAATTGAGGATCTGATTATCGAATGGATTGCCATACAGGTGAGTAACAAGGAAAGTTATCCGGGACTGGTTGGGGAACAGCAATTATGAGTTTTTCATCACTGCTGCCAAAAATGTACAGCGATATTGAGATTGAAAACAATCGTGTTGTTCCCTGTCCAGTATGTGGCAGTAAGAAAAAGAAACCCTGTGTGATCTTGGAAAACGACCTTATTTACTGCCATGACACTTCCTGTGATCTAAATGAAAGACCCTTGGATATCAATCAATTTCTCAAACTAACCGGAAAACTTCAAGAAGTTTCCGGAAACAGCAAGTATAAAGCAGATATCATAAAAACTGAACAAACCACTCCGGTTAAGAAAGAACCTGTTATTGTTTCCGATACCCAACGTCAAATATGGAAAGATGTATCCGAATTCGCTCATTACTACTTACTACGAAATCAAACAGCTCGGAAGTATCAAACCAATGACAGGGATCACGATTTGGATACGTTAAGACATTTTAAAACCGGGTATTTAGATAACACCTACGAGTTGTATAACGCTTTATTAAAAACCTTCAAGGGAAACAAAGAGTTGATTGCAACCTCCGGATTATTCACAGAAAAAGGTAAGTTTCGTTTACAATTGAAGAGTTACACTTATCCCATTTTCATTAACGGAATAATCCAGAACATTAAATTTAAAACCGATTCCGGTGGAGGATACATTGAAAAAGAATTCACCGGTAACGACTTCCCATTATGGTTGAACAGTGATGTTTTACAAACATCGGATGAGATCTTTATTGTAGAGGGTGAGAACGATCTGTTGTCAATGTATGAAGCCGGATATAAAAACACGATCGCTACATTGGGAGGAATTAAAAAGAGACATGTAGAAAACCTCCTCACTTTGGACAGAAAGACCTTGATTTTAGCTTTCGATAATGATGATGCAGGTAAAAAGAATATAGAAAAATGTATGCAAAAACTCAAATTGAAACACACATTGAAAGTCGCCGAATATGATGGATCAGACCCCGATGAATGCATAAAACAGGGTAATGGCAAGTTTGAAATAATAGATCAGAAAATCACTATATCAAATTGCATCCAAAGATCCCTACCTAGTGGTAAAAGTTATCACGAATACATAAGAGAAATCACTCCGGAAATGAAATTACCATTAGGCTACTTCTACTGCTTTAAAAACTTTGAAGAACAAAAGGTTATCTACTTTAAAAAGGATAATCGTAAAATTGCTAAACCGGATGAGCTAACCATATCACTATTGGACTGTGGTTTTGTTCTTGATTTACATAATGGTGGTCTAAGATCAGGAGAATATTTAGAGTACATAAAACAAAATGTGGAAGTGTGCGACCGTTTCAGTCGTTTGAACGAGATCAATCCGGACAGACAGACAAAGTATATCACACAAAGAGTAATAGGTGAAAAAAATGGATCATTCAAAAAGTTAATGTCGGTTTTCACAACTGAAACAACAAAGGATCAATACAGGCTTGCTGCCGGGTTCCTATCAGGGTTCCTAAATCGGGAGTATGATGGTAAAAAACCATTGTTCTCTTTAATAGCTGACCACCCAAGTAGTGGCAAAACAGAAGCCGTTAGAAGAGGTGTTAACATTGTCCAGGGGGCATACCCAATTGATCTTTTCGGGGACAAGAAAGACGATGAAAGTATCGGCAGCCAGATGTGCATGGCAAACAAATACGCACTTTATGATAACCTGGAGTTCCCATCACAAAAACAGGTAACACAAATCAATATAACAATTACCAACCCGAATATTAAATATTGGGAAATGAACACCTCTCACAGTTTTGTCAGAAACAGCAAGACCTTTTTCGCCACCTTTAACAACGACCAGGCATTAAAGCGGGACCTTCTTCAAAGGGTGCTGATCATCAGAATGAAAGACAGCAGAGACATCGCCCATGAAACAAAAAGTAAAATAATGCGGGAACTGGATGTATTTGATGACCAAAGAGAAGATATAGTAAAAGATATAACAGCATACTTTACAGAAATCGACTGGGATAGACACATCCCATATAGTTCTCATCCTAAATTCACAAAGTGGTCCAAGATCATGGCAAAAATATTACATGTTTTTTATCCTGAAGTTGAATCATTTGATTTTGATTTATCTGCAGATGATCGGGAAATTGATGTTGAGACCGTATCCATTATTGAAATGATCGATGGGATCATGAAAGGTGACAATGTTGTAAGGATATCAAATGCTGATATGCTAGAAAAATACAAGGAGTTTTTTGGTGAAAAAGATCTGTATGCACGAAATGCTACTGCTTTAACCCGGAAACTAAAGACTGTAACTAAAAGTATCAAGAAATACAGAATGGAACACAAGGTATACAAAGAAATAAATGGAAAACCCACTCGAGGATGGGAAATTGAACTGATTGGGCAAGGGGTGGATGAATAATCCACCTTTTTTTTGCTAAAGTTACACTTCAAAGTGTAACTGGTTACACTTCATGAAAAAGTAAGAATCACCCCACAGTTGATAGAGCTAACCCAGACTAGCTTTTCAAAGAAAAGTTACAGGTTACACTTGTTACACTTATTTCTTAAGATAGGTGAGTACAATTAAGGGAGAGGGCCCAACATTTTCTATGCTATTAAGTGTAACCTGTAACTAAAAGTGTAACCAAGTATTTTTTATTGAAATAGGTGTTGAGCTACACAGCTGGTGTTCACTTATTAATTTCTAACAGAGACAATTGTCCCGGTTAGTTGAGCATCTTACTATAATTATTATTTTCAATCTTCACTTAATTTCCCAAATGCATCCTGTTTTACTTTATTTTTTATTTTCAGTAAAACGGAATGTCGGATAGGTACTTCATCGTTCTTTTTGGCCTATACAATTACTGTTTCTATTAAATCATAATGTTATGACAACTTTTACATAAATGAGGATAAATTCCGTGTAATCCCTTCTGGTAATTGTTCCCCCGCTGTGGCAATTCTTTTTTTTTCGGTTGTCCGGGACTCGGGGCCGTAGCGGCTCTCTACGCCTTACTACGTAGCGGGCTTTCACCATCTGCTCCATGCCGGTTTTGTGCCGGCGCTTTCACTAATCGCATACAATTATTTAAATGAGAATTGTGGCCGTCATCACTTACCCTTATGAAGTAAACAAAATACTGGAATGCCTAAAAAGAAATCATGCACCACCGTTCGATGAGGTAGTAACAAATCTTGAGACCTATTTTTTTCCCTTCCCAAATAAATTAACATCCATTGGTAACTTAAAGGCTATCTGTGTTCTTGTTTTTGTTCTTGTTTTCATGTAATACTTCCTGTTTAGGTAAAATTATTTACTTTCTTTGGTTTTTCTTGACAAGATGAAGTAAAGAGTTTATTCTGAGAAAAAGTAAGAGAAGAAAATGCGGTGAAGATATAATTGGATCAAAAAACGGTCGTTTTTAGGTACTACCTTAATAAACCCAATTATAAATCATCCTATCAATTAAAGTCAAAGATCATCAAGATCTTTGGAAGTTGTGCTTTAAAAATGCAGCAAGTGACACTTGTTGACAATGTTGACAAAAAAGTTCGTAGTAACAAAATTACGGGAGCATGCCGAATTTATGGATACGATCATTATAACAATCAACCACATAAATATTTCCAGATGAATCCACCGCCACTCCAGTAGGGCCATTGAACTGCCCATCTTCACTTCCTGTGCTTCCCCATATGAGAATAAAGTTTCCACTAGAATCAAACTTCTTGATGTGATCCTCACTACCCCAAAATTCAGACACATAGACATATCCAGATGAATCCACTGCCACTCCAAAAGAGTTAAATAGTATTCCCCATTTATTTATAAAAACCCCAGATGAATTAAATTTCTGAATGCGACTATTCTGACCATCTGCCACATAGACATATCCAGATGAATCCACCGCCACTCCCTTAGGATAATTAAACTGCCCATCTTCACTTCCTTTGCTTCCCCATTTAAGGATAAAATTTCCGGATGAATCAAATTTCTGAATGCGATGATTACCTTCTTCACCCACATAGACATTTCCCGATGAATCCACCGCCACTCCATTAGGATAATTAAACTGCCTATCTCCACTTCCTCGGCTTCCCCATTTAAGGATAAAATTTCCGGATGAATCAAATTTCTGCATGCGGTGATTACCAAAATCAGCTACATAGACATTTCCCGATGAATCCACCGCCACTCCAGTAGGACGAACAAACTGTCCATCTCCTTCTCCGCTGCTTCCCCATTTAAGGATAAAATTTCCCGATGAATCAAATTTCTGAATGCGGTTATTATAATCATCAGCCACATAGACATTGTCCGATGAATCTACTATGACTGCATCCTCTCCACTAAAGTCAATAAAACTAAACTGCCCATCCCCACTTCCCGCACTTCCCCATTTTAGATATTCATCCAATGTCACTTGTTGGGTATCAGTTGATGTAAAGCCGTCATTGTCTTTCACCTCAAGTTTTATTGTTTTTGTTCCTGCTGTTATATATATATGAGAAGCCGTTTTAATTGTTGAATATACTGTATCCCATCCCCCATCGCTTTCCCAATCCCATCTCACCTGCAATTCTGAGGATGGGGTTAGACTATCAGATGATGCACTTGCATCAACATCAATATCACCATTTACTGGCCATCCCACTCCCTTAGATACAGTAAACAAGGTATTTGGAGGTGATGTATCAATGGTAAAGTTAAAAACCGAACTCCAATCACCCCAAACTCCATCGTCATTCTTTATCCTCACTCTCCAATAATATGTAGTATTATTTGTTACAGGCGTTACAATCTGATACTCTGATGGTGTCAAAGTGTCATCATTTTCTATAATAGCACTACTAAAATCAATTACTTCACTCACCTGTATGTGGTATCCAAGTGCACTCGAAATATTCTCCCAATCAAGTAGAGGTGTTGTGTCACCAATATTGCTGTCACTCAAAGGCGAAGGGATGGTTGGAAATTCCAACTTAATTGAAAAATTCCAGGTGCTGCTCCAATCACCCCAAACTCCATCTTCATTCTTTATCCTCACTCTCCAGTAATATGTAATATTATTTTCTAAAACTGTTGTTACTTCATATTGACTCTCACTTATTGTATCTTCATCAACTATTAGTATCCCACTAAAATCACTTTCAGTATTAACTTGAATATGATATCCTGTTGCTTCATAAACATCTTCCCAATCTAAATCTGGTGTTGTATAGATTATAGTGCTGTTATTAATCGGAAAAGGTAAAGTTGGAATCTGAATGGTTATATCTAATGTAAAACTGAAGATCTCGCTCCAATTGTCACTCCATTTAATACCGTCATATGCCTTCGCACGCCAGTAATAAGTTGTATTAATCTCCAGCACTCCACTTGGAATAGCGTAATAATTAGAAGAGATATTATTGTTTTGATGGACTATGTTATTCTCAAAATTATTCTCTGAAGTTGATATTTGTATATGGTACGTTTCCACCAATGAAGGATTAAACTTATACACGATTAAAGGTGGTGTTCCGTCACTTGTGACAGTTCCATCAGCAGGAGAAATGATTATTATGTCATCTACATCAATATATGAACTGATTCCATCTCCATCTAAATCTACAGATGGTACTCCATTATAATTAGGCGACTCTGGGTCAACTGGATTGTTGAACTCGTCATCTTCACGGAAATTAACGCAACTTATTCCAAAAGAAATAATTAATATGAAGATCAGAAATAAGCGGGCTTTTAACTTTTTTAACATAAACTACTCTTTACATAATATCTATTAAATCACATCTGCTAGATAATACTAAAATGCTAAAATCTTTTTATCAAATTTGTCTGTATACGGAAATCATCATGGCTGTATGTACTTATCTGCATTTCAAGCCTGTTAATATCATCTTCTTTTGGCCTTCTAATAAATAAATATATAGATATTCCTGCAGATAGGATAGCAGAACCCAAGAATACATATTCTACTGTACTTAAGGTTCTACTTTGATTCCTATGCTCATGAGCAGTATTTCTGTACTCAACTGCTTTAGCGGTATCTGTCTCCTGCTTATATAAATCATAATATGTATCATATTCATCCATTTTGTTTCGTGATAGAAAATAAAACAATAACGTACCACCAGTAAATGCAGCAGCACCTCCTCCAAAAACAAACCCAGCAGTTTTATAATTCACCCTTCTTAATTTTAACTTTTCTAAATTAGCTATTAATGCCTTTTTCTCTTTATCCCTGGCTATTGCCTTTTCTTTTTCAAGTCTTTCTTTTTCAGCAGCCTCTTGTTTCGCAATATATTCCTGAGTATATTCCGGCGTTATTTGTACTTTTAATGTTTTACTTCCCTTAATATATATCTCCCCTTCTGTTTTTTTTATATTTGTACCATTTACTTTCAAAATATATCTACCTACTTGTAATTCTTTTACTATTCCACTTTTCACCAAATCCAATAGAAAAATATCATCACCAACACCATCTTTCTTCACTGTTATAGTATTAACCTCATGTTCCTTATCTAATATTTCAATAAATAGCTTACCTATCTGTACAAGATCAATTTGAATCTTGGTTGTTTCATATGGCGCGACTTCAAAACTATCTTCCACTTTCATATACCAATCTTTTACCAAAATTAATTCGTGTTCTCCAGAAATTATATTTTTAATCAACTTGGGTGTCTGCCCATAACCTTTCTTATCAATAAAAATATTTACTTTATCCGGATCTGTCTGGATAAACACGTTACCTTTCAATATCTCAAGAACCGCATCTACTTCAATTATGTCACGATTCATTACAGCAATTTCAGCTTTGTAATAATAGTAGTCTTTTTTTACTTCTAACAGATGATACCCTTTTTGAACATTCTCAATAATCAACGGTGTTTTCCCTTTTCGATTCCCATCTAAAAATACATCAGAATCTTTCATATTTGATGAAACATAAATGCTACCAATCTTTTCACTTATTGGTTTAACACCGACTATTTTATTACCTAACATTTCCGTCAGCCTAAATAATTCATTTAACCCACCATCTATTTCTCCTGAAACTTGTGAAACTATTACTCCGGTTTCTACATCAATAATCCTTAAACTCATTGTGTTTAAATTTTCTATTTTTGTAAGATTTCCTGTCACTATAAACTGTGCCCCAAGAAGTTTTCCAATCTTTACAGTACGTTCTGCATCAACTAAATCACTTAACTGAAATTTCTGCTCCTCAATAACCAAAATAATTGTATTCCTGTCAATGACCTGGTACTGATTGGAGTTTACAAAAATCTCTCTTATCCTGTCAGTTAATGGTAAGGACAATTCACTTTTTATATTTTTATCAATAGATATATCTGTGACAGCAAGTATTGGTGTTTCTTGGCTGAAGGCTTGGAAGGATGGCGAAATTAGGGATATTCCAATTATAATACAAAGTACTAAATGAGATTTCAGTATATATCTAAATGAAAAATATTTGAGGAAATTCACACTATTTTCTTTTTAAATAAGAATTTTATATCGATTAATCATTTTATCATTATTTAATATTTTGTCAAGAGTGGGATCTGTATATCGTATTTATAAAGTTCCAGTTTTTACTTATGCAGATTTCATCGAAGAAGAGTATGTTTTAATTCAAAATCCTGTAAATGCTAATTTTGCCAAGTATTTGTTGATGGGAAATGGGGAAAATAAAATTTAATATTATTCACATTTCTCTGTTTTATGTTTGGTTCAACCAAACATCAATGCTTTCAATACTCCCAAGATTATGCAGCGCAGAAGCTATTTCATAAATTGATTTCAGTCCAATGTTTTTTATTCTTGAAATGTTGGTTCTACCTAACTCAGCAATTCTTTGAGGATCGTCCAAAATAGATGCACTTTTAAAATAAATTGTTAAAGCGGTTTGAGGTCGTGTCGAAAGCATCTGTTTCAGTGGAGGCCAAGTTTTAAAGTCCTCTTTTCTCTCTCTGACACGAGAAAATATTTGTGATACTCTTTCTCCACTAATATTTAACAATGAAGCAATATACCTAAACGCAGCACCTTGCTTTCTTAATTTATAGACAAGCTCATCTCTTTCCTTTATAGCTATCTTTTCCATTTTTCCCCAAGCCATATAACGTTAACCTTCTATCAGATGCGAAAGTTTCAAATAGAAAACCATCTAATACCTCTCTTAATTTATCAACTATTTTATCTGCGACTCCAGTAGTTGCCATTGCCTCATAAGCTTCTTCCTTGATTTTACTTAAGTATTTATCATCATTTATTACCTCTGTTATTTTATCGGCAACGGATTTAGGACTAAGTTCTCCTACCATCTCAGGGACTATACTTCTGCCTGCAAGAATAGCTGGAAGTGCAAAGAATTTTTGTTTTTTTACTTTCTTGTTCACGAGCATTCTTTTTATTGGCTTACCAATAACTGGGATTTTATCAATATATCCAGCTATTCCCTCTAAAGGGATCTCTTCTGGCCTATTAAGAGGCACCAATACAAGTTGAGGTACTTTAGAAATAGCAGCTTGTGCTGTGTTAGTGCCTGGGATAGTAACTAGTAAGTCTGTGCGGGCCAAAACTTG
>SDBT01009079.1_pt1 | contig 16161 bp, 14 predicted proteins | sample 2277101 | NCBI WGS metagenome assembly SDBT01 (sample SAMN10404973, study PRJNA504765) | marine sediment metagenome | isolation source: marine sediment core GS10_PC15, 103 cmbsf | place: Arctic Ocean: Southern Knipovich Ridge | collected 2010 | reverse complement strand
GCCGCTCAACAGACTGTTATGTGGTCGAGGCATCAGGGAGACGGTACTGTGAGCCGGGTGGATCCGGAGTCCAACTCGGTAGTTGCTTCCATCGCGCTTGGTGTAGACGGGCCGGGCGGTGACATCTCGGCCGGCTTCGGGCGTGTCTGAGTACGTGCCGCCAAGACGTTCCTGACTGTGACGCGCCGAGTCAAATGCCGTCATCGCACGCTTCGGCCCTCAGGCGGGTAGTGGGGGTGTCCGCGCAGGCCACAGATCGGTGTGGATGTCTGCACATGACACGAAGCAGATTTGGCGATTGCCAGCAGAACTTAGGAGGTAGTCTCCTAGCTCGCGATTGCAACGGACGATCGGCGCGAGCTGTAATTGAATGGCTCGCCGCTCGCGCTCAAACGCCCTCCTAAACCGAATCTCGCCCCCGCACCGCAACTTGACAGTATGTACAAACGTACATATAATTGAGCTGTGGAATTTGAATGGGACGGTGCGAAAGCTGCCACCAATTTTCACAAGCACGGCGTTGATTTTGCAGAAGCCGTGACGGTTCTTTTTGACGAGATGGCCGTCACAATTCGAGATGAAACTGTGGATGACGAAGCGCGATTCATCACTCTTGGAATGGACGCACTCGGCCGCACATTGGTCGTCGTGTACACGTGGCGTGGGGAGCGCGTGAGGATTCTTTCAGCGCGGAAGGCCACTGCCCGCGAACGGCGGCGTTATGAGACTCGAGAATGAAAAAAGAATACGACTTCAGTCATGGGAAACGGGGCGCAGTCATCAAAACGCCCCCTGGCAAGACTCGAATCACGATACGGATCGACGACGACATCCTCCAGTGGTTCCGTGAACAAGTCCATGCCGCCGGCGGAGGTAACTACCAGACGCTCATCAATTCTGCTCTACGGGATTACATGAGCCGGAAAGAACAACGGTTTGAGGACACCCTCCGGAGCGTCGTACGTGAAGAGCTCGTGCGCTACGGTAAGAAAGCGGCCAAATGAAACATCTAACGGCGGCCGAAACAGATCTCGACGACCTCCGCAAAGGTATTGACGAAGTGGGGTTTCAGGCCGCGGCGTATGTGAGCGGGCAGTTCCTCGTAGTCCTTCCGGTTGCCGGCGGGAAAGACCAAGTTCTTCACTTTGGCCCGCTTGGCTGCGATGGTTTTTTCCTTTAAACCGCCGATGGGCATGACTCTTCCGGTGAGGGTCAGCTCACCGGTCATCGCAATGCCCTTCTTGGCCGGCTTGCTGATCGCCAGTGAGTAGAGCGTCGAGGCCATGGTGATCCCCGCCGACGGTCCGTCCTTGGGCGTAGCGCCCGCCGGCACGTGGAGATGGATGAAATTCTTCTTAAAAAACTCCCGGGCACCCTCATCCCGATTGAGGAACGATCGCACGTAGGTGTAGGCGATCTCCGAGGATTCGATCATGACGTTTCCCAGTTGGCCCGTTTGTTTGAATCCCGGCCGCTCGGATTCGACCCGGGTGGCTTCGATGTAGAGTACATCGCCACCGAGGCTGGTCCAGGCGAGGCCTCTTACCACACCGACTTGAGGTTGAGCGAACAGATCCTCATCGGTGAATAAGCGTTGGCCAAGAAGTGTTTCCACATCCCCGGCATCGACCTTTATTTCTTTCGCTTCGTCCTCGACGATGCGCTTGACCGACTTGCGAATGACGCGCTTGATGGAGTTCTCGAGACCGCGAACTCCCGGCTCCCTCGCGTAACCGTCGATGATCTCCCGCAGTGCGGCTGGGGTGACGGTGACCTGCTCTTTGCCGGCACCGTGCTCGCGGAGCTGTTTGGGAACCAGGTACCGCTTTGCGATCTCCAGCTTCTCTTGGAGGATATAGCCGGCGAGCTTGATGACTTCCATGCGGTCCAGGAGAGGGCGCGGGATGGTGTCCATCTGGTTCGCCGTGCAGATAAAGAATACGTTAGAAAGGTCGAACCGAACGTCCAGGTAGTGATCCAGAAAGTCCCTGTTCTGCTCGGGGTCGAGAACCTCCAGCAGCGCGGACGCGGGGTCGCCCCGGTAGCTCGTGCCGATCTTGTCGATCTCGTCGAGCATGATCACCGGGTTGGCGCACTTGCAGGTCTTGATGGCCTGGATGAACTTGCCCGGCAGCGCGCCAATGTAAGTTCGGCGGTGGCCTTTGATCTCGGCTTCGTCTTGAATGCCCCCTAGAGAGAATCGGTAGAAGTTCCTGCCGATGCTGCGGGCGACCGACTGACCGATCGAGGTTTTGCCCACGCCAGGCGGGCCGACGAAGCACAGGATCGAGCCTGAGAGGTTGCCTTTCATGATGCCCACGGCGAGAAACTCGAGGATGCGATCTTTGACGTCTTCCAGCCCGTAGTGGTCACGATTGAGAATTTGTGTCGCCTTCGAGAGGTCGTAGCTGTCCTTGGTGAACACACCCCACGGCAGAACCGTCAGCCAGTCCAGGTAGGTCCGGCTCACGTTGAACTCGGGTGAAGACGGTTCGATCAGCTTGAGCTTGTCCATTTCTTCTTCGATGCGCTCGCGAGCCTCGTCGGTTAGCGTGAGCTTCTCGAGTCGCTTTTCGAATCGCTCGATCTCTGTTTCCTTGCCCTCCTTCTCCAGGCCCAGTTCTTTCTTGATGGCCTTGAGCTGTTCGCGAAGGAAGAACTGACGTTGTTGCTTGGAGAGCTTCTCTTCGATCTGCCTGGAGATCTTGGCCTGGATTTTCGTGATGTCGATTTCCTTTTTGAGAAGCAGCAGCACCATCGCGAGTCGCTCGCGGATGTTCACCGTCTCCAGTACTTCCTGAAGTTCATAACCCTCGGCACTCGTCAAGGCCGCCGCGAAGTCGGCCAGACGTCCCGGCTCGTTGAGCGGCGATTGCTGCATGAGGAGGCCCATCTCCTCCTTGTGCAGGGGGTTCAACTGGATGAGCTCTTTGAGGCTCATGACGACGGACAGCGAATAAGCCTTCAGTTCTTCGTTGGAGGCCATCTCGGTCTCCAACATGTACTCCACGTGCGCCTCGATATGCGGCTCGTCCTGGAGGATCTTCTCGATGAGAAAACGCTCCCGGGCCCCGAACATGACTTGAATCGGTGCGATGCCGGGCAAATGTCCCACCTGGAGGATTTCTGCTGCCACCCCGACGCGGTGAAGGTCGGCTCCCCGCACCGGCTTGCCGGGCTCCGCTTCCGTTTCCGCCGCTCGTCCCAGCACCAGGCCGACGATCTTCTTACCGGATTTTTCGAGCCCGAGAAGCATCCGTTTGAGGGTTTCGTTGTCGATAAGCAGCGGGACGGTCATTCCGGGAAAAATCGGACGCCGATTCATCGGGATGATCGGTAGCTCCGCTGGGAGAACCTGCCGCGCGAGGACGAGATCCATCTCCTCCGTCGGCGGCGTTTCGGTATCGTTGACGACCTCTACGTCGGCCGCTTCCGTCGGTTGCTTTTGCTTGTCTTTTTTCATGGCTTACACAGAATCCCCCTGCTTGAGCCGGGGCCTTGTCAGGTTAGCTGGAACCTGAGTTGCAAGACGATCCGGTCTTCAGCGATGTTCGATTCCAGCTCGCCGTCCAGTTCGTCCATCAGCATCTCGAGGTAGGACAGATCGAGATCCGGAGGAGTGCCCGGGCGCTCGCCTGCCACGGAAATCCAGGCGGCGGCGCCGTCCCCTCCGGTGCTTACCTCGACCCGACTTCCCTCCGGCAGAGCCGAAACAGACTTCTGGATAGTCAGGTACAGTGCTTCCTGAACACGAAAGGGGCTAGCCGAGATGACGATCCGTCCGTCGCTGAGACGAGCTACGAGCTCAGTTCTCTTACGTTCGGCCATGCGGTGGGCGAGGGCAATGACACATTGGCTTAGATCATTGAGCTCGATTTCCCGTTTGGCCGATTCAACAGAATGCGCGAAAGCGTTGAGCCTCCGAACGATCATCGCTCCTCTCTTGGTTTGTTTCCCTATCCGGTCGACGATCGTCTGTAACTGCTTCTTGGGAACATTTGCATCGCGGTCTCCCGCCGCAATGAGATCCTCCAGGAGGCCAGAGGTTTGTTCGATGATGGCGATGGCATTGTTTAGCTCGTGGGATACGGATGCGGTCACCTCGCCGAAAAACGCCAGCTCTCTTTCGCGGAATAAGCTCTGTTTTTTCGCGTCGGTCATGAGCTCGTTACTCGCCGGCTACTTCTTTGATTTTTTCTATGAGGAAGTTCAATCCCACCGGTTTTTCGAGGAATACGTAATCTCCTCCCGGCGGGAGCCCCAGCTGGTCGGGCGGTGCCCCGTGCCCGGAGATCAGGATGACCGGCAAATCGGGATACTCCTGGCTTAAGGTGTCATGCACTGCCACGCCGCTCATTCCCGGCAGCTTCAAGTCCAGAATCACCACATCGAAGTCTCGTTCTCGAATCATTTCGAGCGCTCTCGGACCGTCCAAGGCAAAGGTAGCTTCGATGCCCCGGTAACCCAGCCGCTCCACCAGGGCGGAGACCAGTTCCTCCTCGTCATCGACCAGCAATACCCGTAGATTGTCCACCGCTCTACTCCTGATATTCTTTTGCTTTGAAGGGCAGAGTCACTATGAAGCTTGTCCCTTGTCCGAGCTTGCTCTGGGCGTCAATTCTACCACCTAGCTTGGCGACTATATCGCGAGTGATGGACAAGCCCAAACCGGTGCCGAACTCCCCCTTGGTCGAATAAAAGGGCTCGAAAATGTTCTTTAAAACTTCTTCGGAGATGCCGGTTCCGTTGTCTATGATGACCACCGCTACATGGTTGCTGTCTATGTGAATCAGTCTTATCTCGATGCGCCCCCCGTCATCCACCGCCGCCAAGGCGTTGCTGAAAATATTGAGGAAGACTTGCTGGAGCTTGCCCCGGTCGCTCTCGATGAGGGGAATCACGTCGGGAAAATGATATTCGACTTGAATGTTGCGGTGAACGGTCTCGGTTTTTTGAAACCCAACAACCTCTTCCAAAAGCTGGTCGAGGGCGATAGGCTCCTTTCGGATCTCCATGCGTTTGGCGAAGCCCAAGAGGCGGTGGGTCACGTTGCTGCAGCGTTCTACCGACTTGTGAATGGATGCGAGCAGCTTCAGAGTTTTCTCGCGGTGAGGATAGTCGTCCGAGAATGTGACCATGTCTTTCATGAGCCCCGCGTCCTCGTTGATGATGGCCAGGGGATTGTTGATCTCATGGGCTACACTGGCGGCCATTCGGCCGATGGTTGCCAGTTTGTTGGTGTACTCGAGGTCATGAAGGGCCTTGGTACGACGGAGGTCCGCCTCGCGGAGCTGGACCACCATTCGGTTGGAGCTCCACAAGACCACCGCGATGATCGATGCGATGCTCGCGCCCAGGAACCAGAACATGCTCGTGTCCTGGCTGAGCCAGGTCCCAAAGGGGCTCGATAATCGTTTGGTGACCACCAACTTGAACGGTGAGCCTTGGATATCGGCGTGGCCTAGAATCACCGAGTCGCCGTTCTCCTGATACACTTCCATGACCTCGGCGTTTCTGGTTTGCGATGGTAACTCGATGTCGGCTTGCTCCAGCGCATCGCCGTAGAATGCGGAAGCGGTTTGCAGAATGCCGTATTGATTGATGATGAATGCATCCGTCTCACGGTCGAGCTCGAGATCGTACATACGAGAGTCGATCAACTCCATGTCCAGAGTTGCTCTTAGGATGTAGAAGTCGCCGTCATCTTTTTGGGCTCGGAAGGCGATGACGAAATGGGGAAAATTCCTGTATCCCATGAAGACATCGCTTACGTATACGCCGCGCAGCAAGACCTCGTGAAACCAATCTTGACCCTGATAGTTTTTCTCGCCGAGATCGTAGGGCCCGATGTAGGTTTCTTGATTTCCGTTGGAGCCGATCAATCCGAGGTCCACGAATCCACCGAAGGCATTCTGGAGATTCTGCAAGGTGGTGGCGAGTGCGGCATCGCCAATTAGCTCTTCGTAAGTGTTCTCACTCAAGACGAGGGACAGCGCATTGCGGCGCTCTTCGACGGCAAACTCGAGACTGCGTTTGGTATTGGAGAGAATCCGGTTGACGGAGAGCACGCTCTCGGTTCGGTTCGCCTCTTTGTCGTGGAGATAGTTGATCACCGTCATGATGAGAAGGGGACAGATGGCCACCAGGGAGGTCACAACGACCGAGAATCGCCACAGCGGTCGATAACGTGCTGAGGCGGTGACCGGCCTTTCCGGAGGGGAGGGTGGTTCGATCTGAATTCGCTCCAGCGACGGCGCGCGTGCTTCCTCGGCCGAACCGGGCGGGTCGAAAGTGCGGCCAGTGCTCACAGGGCAGTCACCTATATGTCGGGTGATTCGAGCTCGGAAGCAGCTTTTGTTTGGTTGACCTTCCGGTAGGCGTTCCTCATCACTTCGGCGAGAACCTCGATATTTACCGGTTTTGTTAAATAGGCGAAAGCACCCAGGTCTGCCGCCAACTGCTCCTCGTGCTCGGAGCCATGTCCGGTTAGAACCACGACCTCGATTTGAGGATTCGACTGTTTCAGGCGCCTCAAGACTTCGATGCCGCCTATACCCGGCATCATCAGATCGAGGACAATGACATCCGGTTGATCCTTTTCGACGAAGTCCAGCGCCTGTTGACCGTCATAGACGACGGACGCGGGGAGTTGGCGTGTTTGAAGCCGCTCGCTGAGCGTCTGGACGAATTCTTTTTCATCATCAACTAGAAGGATCTTGGGCGGAAGCTCGATGTTTGCCATAGGATTTATCGCCGGGGCACGGTATTTGAGTCCAAGTTCTGTGCGAGCCTCACTCACGCCGGGTATCTGCATCGCCAATCGCTTGAGCTCTTCCTGGTATTGCTTCATACGCATCACGTGGCGATTGATGGATAGGGTCACTTCCCCATGCTTGGCGGTGACGTCCACGATGTGATTGGCCTTCGCTAGAGCGAGGTTGACCTGGGCAGCGAGAAGAAAGTCGCGAACCGCGAGCAGAGAGTCCGCGGTGGTCTTGATAGGCTCGCTGGTAGCCGTATCACAGATGAGCTTGGCTGCTTCCTCGACCGAGGTCTCCTGCATCGGAACCATCAGGTCGTAGAGACTCTCATCATAGGGGACCTTTTCGAGAATCAACTGTGTCCATTGCAGCCGCTGCTCGTCGTCTTTTCGGATAATCTTAGCCGCTTCTTTTTCGGAGACCCCGAGATTCTTAGCAGCCTGCTGAACCCGATAAGGGAAATTGGCGATAATGCATACGTCCAGAACATGCTGAATGTCCCTTGGAATCAGGTGACCGACAAAGCCATGAATGATTTTCTCGTCATTCTGGAGGAGCTCTCCCAAGATCACTTTCAGACAGGCGAGGTTTTTTTCTCGCTCGTGGGTGTAATTGTTCCAGAAGGGCGGGGGGCCGGTGAGGGTACGCCGGAGCTTCTCGGGCGACAGGTTGAACCGTTTGGCGGTTTCGTCGATTAGCTTGTCTTCGATTTGTTGGTAGCCGAGTTTCTCGGCGATGAGCCGGCAGATTTCATCGCCATGGCAGTGCGATCCGCTAAAAACGTTGGCGATAGCCATCGGGTTTCCTTAGTCGTCCTTCATCGCTGGCTGTCTTGCCAGCGTTTGAATTAGGCTTATCCGCTTATCCCGTAAAAGAGATAGATTACCGCCAACTCGACGGAAAGGAAAATCAAGGTCAAGGGAGCACCCGCCTTGGCGTAGTCGATAGTGCGGTAGCCACCGGGCCGCATGATCAGGGCGTTGACCTGGTGAGTGGGCAGGATGAAAGTATTGGAGGCTGAAAGCCCCACCACCAGAGCCGCCATGCGGGGGTCGGCGCCGGCCATGACCGCCATGTTCATACAAAGCGGCACCAGGAGAACGGCGGCCCCCACGTTGGAGATCACCAGGGTGAAAAAGGACGTCATCAGCCCTACCACTGCCAAGAGCACAATCGGGGAGGGCTGGCCGATGAGATTTAGAACCCCATCGGCAATGAACGCCGCGGTGCCGGTCTGCTCGAAGGCTAAGCCTAGCGGTATCAGTCCCGCCAGGAGAAATACGGTCATCCAGTCCACCGCGCGATAGGCCTCGTCGATGGAGAGCACGCCGGTGATGATCATCCCCAGGGCTCCGGACATCAACGCCACCGAAAGCGTGACCTCGAAGAAAATGATCTGCGCCAGGGCCACCGCCAGCCAGAAGACCGCCAGCTTGGCCTTGTGCCGACGGAGGATTTCGCCCTCCAGGGGGGTGGAGAAGGTCAATGCCCGGGGCTGGGGCCGATTCTTCAGGCGATGAAATCGCTCCCAAGGGCCATGGAGCAACAGCGTATCTCCCATTCGCATTGCAATGTGATTGATTCCGCTGTAGAAGATCTTGTTGCCCTTCACTAATGCCACCGGGCTGAGATCGTATCGCATCTTGAATTTAGCCTCGCTCATGGTTTTGCCAATCAATTCCGAGCGAGGAGAAACGATGGTCTCCGCCATTCCGGCATTGGTACGGGCAAGGCTCTCAGCAAAGATTTCCAGAGATTCCTTGATATCCCAGCCGTAGAACTCGGCCAGTTTACGGATGTTCTTTTTTCGGCCCACCACCGCCAGGTGGTCGCCGGGGGCGATGATATCGGTGCTGCGAGGCAAGAGGTTTTGCTTTTTTTGGTCCGTGTGATGGATGGCCACCAGCGTGACGAGAAAATTCTCCCGTATGGCCATCTCCCCCAACGTGGTGGCGACCCCGGACGCCTCCGGCACGTGAATCTCGAAGGTGGATTCCAATGCTCGATATTCCTGCATCAACGCCGCGGTTACGCCCGTGTCCGCCTCGCCGGTGGCGGCGGGCAAGACATAGCGGCCGAATAGAATGAAGTAGAGCAAAGCCGCGCTCAACAGGCAGATCCCGATAGGGGCTTGAGTAAACAAGCCGAAAGGCTCCAACCGCTCGCCTTCCAGAACCAGCAAGTCGTTGAGCAGGATAGTCGGGCTGGCGCCCACCAAGGTAATGGTGCCGCCGATGATGGCGCAAAAGCCCATCGGCATGAGAATCCTCGAGGAGGGCACCCCGATCCGCTTGGAAATGCGCAGAGCCGCCGGTAGAAACAGCGCTGCTGCTCCGATGTTCTGCATCATGCTCGAGATCACGCCCACCGTCGCGGAGATCAAGGTCATGATCCGTTTTTCACTCTTGCCGGCAAGCTTGATGATGGGACTGGCCACCTGATTCATCACCCCGGTCTTGTCCAGCCCGGCGCCGATGATGATCACCGCAATGATCGAACAAACGGCATTACTGCTCAATCCCACGAAAGCTTCCCTGGGGGAGACGAGCCCGATCAGGGGCAGCATGACCATCATGATGATGCCTACTACGTCCACCCTCACCCACTCGAAGACGAATAGCGCTATGACAAAGGCGAGAACGATCATTGTCAGGATCATCTCAGGTGTCATATTGCATCCTCGGCCGTTCGCGTCCTAATCTCCCTTTTTACCCCGCTTCTCTTCCCGGAACCAGAAGCACAGGAAAGCTATCAGGAAAATCAGTCCCAACTTCAAAAAAAAGGAAAGGTCCATATCTCTTGCGTCAATTTCGAGTGTCGGCAAGCACGATGAGCACGGCTATAAAGGAGTATAGGCGACGATTTGGCCCCGCCCCGGCTCGTCCTCGCTTTCGCAAACCACGTAGTCGATATCTCCGAGCTCTTTCCTGAGCTCGTCAATGGCGTCGTCCTGATCGGAGTATTTGACCGCATGAACGAAGGGGACCCCATCTTTTTCCGCGGCTTTGCGAAACAAAGCGGCGTTTTTCTCCGAAATCACCAGGAAGTCCTGACAAACCCGATCCCGGGCGGTGGGAAAGAGCTTGAAGGATTCGTTATTGAAGCCGGCGGCATTGAGAGCCAGGATCTGATAAGACATCCGTTTGGACATTGCGAGCGCATAACGGATGAGCTCGGGAGAGAAATCGCTTTCCCGACCGATGACCAGCAGACGGCCGAGGTCGGAAGCGACGGACTTTGACGGCCTCGATTCATCCCCATCGGGCTCGGCGGCGGGCGCGGTGATGTCCTTTTCGATTTGGTCTTTGACGAAGCCGGCCTTGCGGATACGTTCCTCGTGGTCTGCTTTGCGGACGAAGCCTTTGTTGATCTTTTCAACCAGATCGCCGATATCTGGCGGTTTGACCAGGAAATCGAAGGCGCCGAACTGCATGCCTTTGATGGCCGTTTCCAGGTTGGCGTGTCCGGAGAGCATGATCACCTCGGTTAGAGGTTTCAGGAATTTTATCTCTTGCAGGACTTGAATGCCGTCTTTTCCCGGCATCACTACATCCAAGATAACGACGTCGAAATCCTGTTCCCGAAGCCGGCTCAGGGCGTCCTCGCCGTTGAAGACGGCGGCGGGGCGAAAACTGCGGGTCTCGAGGCGCAGGCAGAGCGTTTCGGCGAATTCTTGCTCGTCATCGACAACTAGGACCTTTATGCCTTCCATCGCCATTCTCCCCTAGGTTGCTGCTCTAAATCCATGGCGTCCTGTGCCGGCAACATGGCCCATCCGAACCGCTTCTGGGCACTTGTAGCAAGTGGCGTGCCATCGAGCGAACACCGGCGGAGCTTGGATCCGACTGCAAATAGTGGCTAGAAACGGCTTTGTGACTACTACTTCGGCTCAAATAGCCGGGCTAGCTACCATTTGAGAAGGGGAACCCGTATTATGAGGAGGCGGGCTGGTGCAAAAATGCCCGGACTGTGTGAAATCTCACACCTCGGTGGTATGATATCGGCGAAGGATCATGGAGGCTAGCTAATGAGTTTATTGAAGATCGCCCGGGTTCCGGCCGTGACCGTTGGGCTGGAATCGACGGTTTTAGAGGCAATTGAAAAGATGATCGAGGTGGGCGTAGGAGCGGTGGTGGTGGTCGAGAACGACGAGCTTCGAGGGATTTTTACCGAGCGAGATGTGTTGTGTAAGGTGGCCGTCCAACATCTGCCGCTGGATACGACGAAGGTCTCAGAGGTAATGAGCTCGCCGGCTCAAGCCGCCCACCAAGATTTGAATCCGAGCGAAGTCCTGTCCATCATGGACTCGAACCATTTTCGTCACCTGCCCATTGTGGATGACCAGGATCGCGTCACCGGTATGCTATCAATTCGGCATATGCTCCATCGAATGGTGGAAGACCTCTCGCAGGAGCTTCATGCCCTCGATTCCTACGTGACTGCCGACGGCATCGGAGGATAATATTACTTGACTGCTGCCAACGCTTCTTCGTAGTTGGGCTCTTCCTTGATCTCGGGCACCAGTTGCGTGTAAGTCACCGTGCCGTCGCCGTCCAACACCACGATCGCTCGGGCAAAAACGCCTGCCAAGGGGCCGTCCACGATCTCAACGCCGTAATCTTTTCCGAAGTCACGGTTGCGCAGCGCAGAGAGAGGGATGACTTTTTCCAGGCCTTCCGCTCCGCAGAAACGCTTCTGGGCAAACGGCAGGTCTGCGGAGATACAAAGAACGGCGGTGTTATCGAGATTGTTTGCTTCGCTGTTGAACTTCCTGACCGACGCGGCGCAAACCGGTGTGTCGAGACTGGGGAAGATGTTGAGAATGACTTTCTTGCCCGCGTAGTCCTTCAGCGAGACATCCGCCAGATCGGTATTCGTTAAATTGAAGTCGGGCGCCTTGGACCCGACCGCCGTCAGATCGCCGCAGGTGTTGATAGGATTGCCGCCGAGAGTTACTTTTGCCATGAGGTCCTCCTTAAAACGTTGAGTTTTTAGCAATCGGTTTCCAAAACTACTCTTTCAAATCCTCCGTGAGGGCTTCTCGTTGAGAGTCGGTCAGCTGCACCTCGTGGGAAAGCCGGGGGTGATCCGCTCCCAGCGCGACCGGAGTCTCGCCCTCGGTGTCGAATTTTATATACTGGACGGATGACAGGCGGGACCCTCCCACCTGTCGCGCATCGAAACGGGCGCCTACTTTTTTCCCGCTCTCGAGCTTGGCATAGAGGTGGTTGGGTAGTTCAAGCCATTGAGAGAGCAGGACGTCGCGTTGGCCGGGATCATCGATCTCGATTAAAAGCGTACAGCCGAGCTCACCCGGACCGCCGAGAAGCTCGTTGTAGGTTTCGATCTCGTGAGCAATGTCCGATTCCTTGACGATCTGCTCGACTCGCGTCATCTCCTGAATTTGATAGCGCACGGTGACGCGGTTCTCGAAAAGGAAGGTCAGATAATCGCCCAGGTGGACCCGCCGGGCCTCTTTTTGTTTCATGGCCTCGGCGCGGATCGCATCACGTTGCTCACTATAAGTCCTGTAATCGAGGATTTCAGTGCGTTTGAGGGGTTTCATGTTTTTGACTCCGCTCCAGCTGGGTCCAGCCGCTGCTCGAAACCGTCCTCTCGATAAGCGCGGGCAAGAATGGAAATGGGATGCAGGGGTTTGACTCCCGCGTGCTGCTGAAACTGAAGCGCCGCCAACGGGCAATCGGTAGCCCAAACCGTGGCACCCGATGCCTGCATCCCGGAGAATGCTTTCTTCCCCGCTCTCTGGGAGTATTCGAAGCCTTCCACTTTCATGGCATGAGTGCCGTCGTGCCCGCAGCATTCCATGACCATCTTCGGTTTGACCCCGGGGATATTCTTCATCAGGTCACGACCCCGGAATCCGACCGCCTGGGCGCGCAAGTGGCAGGGCGCGTGATAGGCGACCGTGTCTCCGGGACTGGTCTTGAAATCGGTGTTGAATCGATCCTCTTTTCGTATCGACCAGAGGAACTCTGAAGGATCTTTCACCGCTTCCGCCAGTTTGCGGGCCCTCTCGCGCTCGCCTTCGGGGACCAGCTCGGGGTACTCGCGGCGCATCATCATGGCGCAAGTGGGATTGATGGCCAGGACTTTGGCTCCCGCTTCCACAAACGGGCCGAGGATGGCGAGGTTGGTGGAAGCCCGCTTGCGGGTCGCTTCCAGATCGCCGCGCTCCCAAGCCGGCATGCCGCAGCACTGAAGGCCTTTGACGCAGGCGCTCTGTACCTGGTTTCGATCCAGAACTTCCAGCAGGTCGCGGCCGATCTGAGGCTCGTTGTTTTGAACGTAACAGGTTTGAAAAATGACTACCTCGGGCGACCCGCCTCGAGGCTTTTGGGCGATACGCCCGTTGGTTTCCGCCCAACGTTCGAAGGTGGAGGAGGCAAAGTCGGGCAAGAGTTTTTCTCGATGAATGCCGAGTATCTTTTCCATGAACCAGCGGAAGATCCAGAGACGATTCATTTTGTTGGCGAGGCCGAAGCTGGCGCGCGCCATCTTGGCGGCTCCATCGGGATCGGCCAGAAGCCGGTCTCGTAAACTGGATCCTTGCTGTCGATACTTGACCGCCTGGTAGCGGTGGACCAGGCGCGGGAAGTCCAATTGAAACTCGTGGCCTTCCCGGGGGGTGTAAGGGCAGGCCACTTCACAGAGCTTGCACTGGAAGCAGGCATCCATGATGGTTTCGGTCTCGCCGGTCGTGATGCGGCCCACCTCGCCGTCGTGCCGGTTATCCAGTAAGTCGAAGAGAATTGGGAAACTGTCACAGTACTTGAAGCACAGCCGGCATCCGTGACAGATCTCGAACGCCCGCTCAACCTCTTGCGCCAGAGCGAGTGGGTCCCAGTATTTCTCCTGCTCCGTGTCGTAGCTGAGGCCTGCGGTAGGTTGATAGGAAACGGAGGTCTTGTCAGGGCTCATGTTGCCTCCATTGGCGGTGTTTAGGTGGGAAAGATGAACCAAGCGGGCCGAGAAGCTCGACCCGCACTCGGTTCATGGATGGGCCTTTAGCTCACCTCGTCCAGCATTTTGGTGAACCGGCCGGCGTGTGACTTTTCGGCCTTGGCCAGGGTCTCGAACCAGTCGGCGATCTCGTCGAAACCTTCTTCGCGGGCGGAGCGGGCCATGCCCGGGTACATGTCGGTGTACTCATGGGTCTCGCCAGCCACAGCGGCTTTGATGTTATCGGAGGTTTCACCAATCGGCAGATCGGTGGCGGGATCTCCTACCTGCTTCAGGTAGTCGAGGTGGCCGTGAGCGTGTCCGGTCTCACCTTCCGCGGTCTCCCTGAAATTGCTGGCGACTACCGGGTACCCGTCGATGTCCGCGATTTTGGCGAAGTAAAGGTAGCGCCGGTTAGCCTGGGACTCTCCCGCGAAGGCGGCCTTGAGGTTCTCGTGGGTTCTGGTTCCTTTTAGTTCCTTTGCCATTTTATCTTCTCCTCTTAATTGGATGATTCTTGGCATCCCAAACAGATGCCGGTAAAGTTGATCGAATAATCGGTAATCGTGAATCCCGATGGGCGGATGTCTGGAAGTGGAATGTCCTGGATTGCCGAGCTTTCGACATCGGCCAGCTTGCCACAGATCTGACAAACCATGTGATGGTGCCGTTCGACCATAGGATCAAAGCGTGCCACTGCTCCGGGGTGAAACACCTTGCGCGCCGCGCCCGCCTGCACCAGCATCTCGAGGGCACGGTAAACGGTGGCCCGGGAGAGTCCGGGAAGCCGGTCGCGAACGAGCTCGTAGACTCGCTCCGCTGTGGGGTGATCTTTCCTTTCCAGGAGAGCTTCCAAGATGATCCTCCGTTGGCTGGTGAGGGAAAGTCCCTGTTCACGGAGTGTTTGCTCGAGTGCGGCTTTACGATCCACTTAAATCCTCTAACTTGCATATGAGATAATATATCAAATAGGAATCATTTGCAAGTATTTTGTGAAAAAAAACTTAAACATTTAAATACAGTTGTTTAACTGAAAGCAGCTCTACATTTTTTCCAGATCAAATTGATCACCGAGCTCAGGAATTACCGGCAGGACATCGATTTCTTTCTCGAGGCGCTCCGCAAAAGCTTTGGAAGCATCGGGCTCTCCATGAGTGACGAAAACGGTGGAAGGAGTGCTCTTCCCGGAGCGTATCCACTGAATGAGCTCATTGCTGTCGGCATGGGCCGAGAGGCCGGCCAGCGGTAGAAACTCCGCCCGCACCGGCACCTGTTTTCCATGCATCTTGAGTTTCTTGGCTCCTTCGAGGAGAGCCCGTCCTCGGGTGCCAGCCGCTTGATATCCCACCAGCATGATGAGGTTGTTGGGATCAGGAAGGAGATGATGGAGATGATGCAACACGCGACCGGCGGTGAGCATGCCGCTCGCGGAAACGATGATGCGAGGGCCGGAAAGCTGATTGAGCTTCTTCGATTCCGCCACCGAGCGATGAAACTGGACGTTGCGGGGGAAAAGCCGGCTTCTGCCGTCTTCGATCAGATCCTCGTCGAGGCTCAAATCACCCAAGTGCCGGCTGTAGATCCGGGTGGCGTCGACCGCCATGGGGCTGTCGATATGGATGGGCACATCGGGAAGCTCTCCGGCGTTGATGAGCTCGCGAAGCATCAGGGTGACGAGCTGGGTCCTTCCCACCGCGAAAGAAGGTATGAGGACCATCCCTCCCCGTTCGAACACCTCGTGGAAAGGCTTGCGGATTTGTTCCCGAATGGGGGCTGCATTGTGAATACGGTTTCCGTAGGTGGACTCGACCACCAGTATGTCGCAGGCGGGAGGGGGTGTTGGGTCCGAATGCAGCGGCACATCGTAGCGTCCCACGTCGCCGCTGAACAACAATTTGATCTCACGATCCGCAGCCGGCACCCGCATTTCCACCATCGCCGAGCCCAGGATGTGTCCGGCGTTCAGGAAACGGAAAGAGACTCCGTCGCCCAGGTCGAGCCATTCTTCGTAGGGAAGCGGACTCAACAGCTCGAGGGCCTGCTCGGCGTCTGCGGTGGTATAGAGAGGCAAAGCCGGTTTGTGTTTACTGTAGCCCTTTTTATTGGCGTAGGCCGCGTCATCTTCATGGATCTTGGCGGCGTCCAGGAGCATGAGGTGGGCGAGCTCTGCGGTAGCCGGGGTACAGTGGACCGGTGCCGTTAGCCCTTTTTTGACCAGTCGTGGCAGATAGCCCGAGTGGTCAATATGGGCATGGGTGAGAACCAAATGATTGACCGCGGTTGGATCGAAAGACGGCCCCTGCCAGTTCATCAGACGCAGTTTCTTGAGCCCTTGGAACAACCCTGCGTCTACCTCGATGCAAGTTTTGTCGGTCTCCAAAAGATAGCGTGAACCGGTAACGGTCCCCGCGCCACCGTGGAAAGAGAGTTTTGGTTTCAT
>SDBT01009078.1_pt1 | contig 16161 bp, 16 predicted proteins | sample 2277101 | NCBI WGS metagenome assembly SDBT01 (sample SAMN10404973, study PRJNA504765) | marine sediment metagenome | isolation source: marine sediment core GS10_PC15, 103 cmbsf | place: Arctic Ocean: Southern Knipovich Ridge | collected 2010 | reverse complement strand
TGCCATAGTCGTAATTTTGGCTAGACGAAGGTCCTGGGGTATGAACTTCTGGGTGGTGAAAACAGCCGCGTCATGCTCTTCAACATAGGGGCGCAGGAAGTTCCACACCGTAGCGTCTGGCTGTGAGCTATCTACATGGCAGCGCCATATCCATTTAGCTTTGCTGTCTGATGAGTAGTGGCGTAGGGCGGCTGGCTGAGGGTCATTAACGATAAAGACATCATAGTTGGGGTCAAGCTCGCGGGCATTTTCTAAATTATTAGTTAGGTATCTCCTTTTTATGCCTACCTTTTTGATTTCTGCAAACGGAGCGCCCTGGAGAGCATTGTGCAGTCCCTTGGTAATGGTAAAAAAGCGGCGGTCACCGCGTATCACCTGCCAGTCGGCTTTAATGCCTAAGGCACGCAAAAGGGGAATGTAAGAAACCAGAAGTTCGGCTACCCCACCGCCAAAGGGGGTTGAATTGATGTGGCACAGGCGCAGCCCCTTGAGCTCCTTCCCCAGACTGACAACTTCATCAATAAGCTCCCTAGATTGTATAAGGCGATATTTATCAATATTGGCGGTTCCCAGGGAGATTTTGTGCAGCATTCAAACTACCCCTGATGCTTGCTAGGTATAAAAATCTGAGTGGTTGCTATTATAACACTAGTGTAGTGACTTTGATAGTTGCCAGAATTTTCCTTCGCTGGTAATCGTCGGTGCTACTACCATCTCAGCCTGGTGCATTTCTGGCATGGTAAAGGCACCGCAGACGCCCATGGCGGTGCGCACTGCCCCGATGAGGTTTTGGCTGCCATCGGTGACTGAAGTTGGACCAAAGAGGATCTGCTCCAGTGAGCCGGTGATACCCACCTTTATTCGAGTGCCTCTGGGGAGTGCCGGGTGGGGATGGGACATACCCCAGTGATGACCCAGCCCGGGAGCCTCTTTGGCTTGAGCCAAAATAGAGCCGAGCATTACTGCATCAGCCCCGGCGGCCAGGGCTTTACACAGGTCTCCACCCTTACGAAAACCACCGTCGGTAATTATCGGCACGTATCGGCCCGACTCACGCTGGTATTCGTCTCTAGCGGCGGCGCAGTCTATAGTGGCGGTTATCTGGGGGACGCCGACGCCGAGGACTTCTCGGGTGGTACAGGCAGCACCGGGCCCGACACCTACCAGGACTCCGGAGATTCCCGTCCTCATCAGTTCCAAACAGGCGCTGTAGCTGACACAGTTACCGGCGATAATGGGGATGGGTATAGATTTACGAAGCTCAGAGAAGATTAGTCCACGATAGCTTTTAGATATATGCCGAGCGGTGGTGACCGTGGATTGGACGACAAGAATATCAGTTCCAGCTTCAGCAGCTATCGGAGCCAAGTGTTTGGTATTGGCTGGTGTTATCGAAACAGCACATACAGCGCCGGCCTCTTTAATCGCCCCGATTCGTTCGCCAACGAGGTTATCCTTAATCGGCTGAGAGTAGACCTTCTGGAGTAGCGGGGTAATCTCAGCCTCAGACGCCTGAGTAATTTCAGAGAGTATCTCCTCGGGCTTCTCATACCGGGTTTGCACCCCTTCTAGGTGGAGAACAGCCAGTCCCCCTAGCTTACTCATCAGGATAGCGGAGTTAACGTCAGTCACCGCATCCATGGCAGAAGCGATAACGGGGATGGTGAAGGTTAGGTTCTCTATCTTGAAATCAATGTTTGTCTGGTCGGGGTTAATCGTTACCTCTCCCGGCACTATCGCCACTTCATCAAATCCGTAGGCACGCCTGAGCTGCTTAAACTGAGGAGCCATTTTGTCGTCCTTTCTTAAAGAGGAACTATACCAAAGGTAGGTCTCTAAAGTCAAGAAACTTTAACCAGGTTGTTTAGTGAAGGGATTAAAAGTGGCCAAGCTACTTTGAGAAGTTTTCTTCTCTCTCCTCTTTATAAGGGGGGTAGTCACAATCTAATAGTCGCTGTTCTGTGGAAGTAGCCCCGCCATAACAAAATGACCGGGGGAAAGTCACTGTTATAATAGCTACCTGTCTCATCATGGCTCCTTTTAGGGAAAGATTACATGAAGTTTACAAAAAATGGTACAAATAGTATACCCATTTGTCAATGGGTATAGACGAGTGATAAAGTATAAAGTTATAATAGACTCGGTTAGAGGAAGATAAAAAGCGATGCCAGCTCTTTACCTGGTGGCGACTCCTATCGGTAATCTGGAGGATATTTCCTTGCGGGCTCTGCGTACCTTGCGAGAGGTGAAGCTCATCGCGGCCGAAGACACCCGCCGCACAAAAAAGCTTCTTACGACTTATGAGATTAAGACACCGATAGTAAGCTATCATGAGCACAATAAGTGGGCTAAGCTGGGTTATATTCTAAACTGTCTTGAAGGTGGTGATGTGGCGCTTGTTTCTGATGCCGGGATGCCAGGGATGTCGGACCCGGGCTATGAATTAATTGTGGCGGCTAATGAGCGCGGTATCCCGGTAGTGCCTGTTCCCGGGCCATCAGCCGTTATCACGGCGCTGGTTATTTCTGGACTGCCCACCGAAAGGTTTATCTACCTGGGTTTTCTGCCTCGCAGGGCTGGTAGCCGGCGGCGGATGCTGGAGTCAGTGGTTGATGAACAGGGCACTATTGTCGCTTTAGAATCGCCTCACCGCTTGCGCACTGCCCTGAACGATATCCGGCTGGCTTTAGGAGACAGGAAGCTGGCGGTGTGTCGCGAGCTAACCAAGATTCATGAGGAGGTTTTCCGGGGGGTAGTAAGTGGGGCTCTGGAATACTTTACCCAGCCGCGGGGGGAGTTTACCCTGGTTATTGCCGGTAAGGAAGAGGAGAAGCCACGACTTACCGAGGATATTGAGCGTCAGTTAGGCAGCCTGCGTCTGTCAGGGATAAAGGCTAGAGAAGCGATCGCCAGGGTGGCTAAGAAAACGGGTTTGTCTCGAAAGGAACTGTATCGAGCCTGGCTTAAACTGCCTTGAGTTATTAAAGGTTTGTATTAACCTAGGGAGGAGTTACCAAATGCGTCGAGGGTGTATATCTTTAGGCAACGTTCAGTGTGACGAATGTCATCGCCTTATCCCACATGCCGAGCGTTACCTGTTTATTGAAGAGGCGGGTGGCGAGAAAAAGTGTCTGTGTGTGGATTGCAGTCTGGAGAAGGGGTATGCTCACTATAAAGAAGAGAAGCGGGAGCGGGTGCTCACCTTCTTTCCCGAATGATTTCTAAACCTTTGAAATGAGTATAAAGACCCTCCGGTGTAAGCATAGAATCCTGTTATTAGCCTATAGTCGAGTATTACCAACTTAGAGGGGAAGGTTATGGTTGAGAGGATTTTTATTGGGGTAGCCTGGCCCTATGCTGACGGCCCGCTACATCTGGGGCATATTGCCGGGGCATATCTGCCCCCGGATATATTTGCCCGGTATCATCGCGCCAGGGGCAGTGAGGTTTTAATGGTATCGGGTTCCGACCAGCACGGCACGCCGATAACCCTTAAGGCTGAAAGGGAAGGGAAAAAACCGCAGGAGATGGCCAGCTACTATCACCAGGGGTTTCTGGATTCGTGGCAGAGGTTGGGCATCTCTTTTGATCTATTTACCACTACGGGCACGGCTAACCACGCTGCGGTATCACAGGATTTTTTCCTTACCCTGCTTAACAAGGGTTATATTTACAGGGCTACGGTGTCACAGCCGTTTTGCCCCAACTGCCAGCGCTTTCTGTCTGACCGCTATATTGAGGGCACGTGTCCCTACTGTCAATCTGCCGGGGCGCGGGGTGACCAGTGTGATGATTGCGGTAAACCCCTGAATCCGGCTGAGCTAACTGGCCCACGCTGTTCCTTCTGTGGGGGTACTCCTGAGTTTAGAGATTCAGAGCACTTCTTTTTCCGGCTCTCCGTTTTTCAGGACCGGCTTTTGGATTGGGTGAGACGGCAGACCCACTGGCGGCTGAATGTCCTCAACTTTACCCTGCGCTATCTGGAAGGGGGGCTTAAGGACCGGGCAATTACCCGGGATATTGATTGGGGGGTGTCGGTGCCGGTAGATGGATTTGAGGGTAAGCGTTTATACGTGTGGTTTGAGGCGGTCATTGGCTACCTTTCCGCGGCTAAGGAGTGGGCACAGCTTCGGGGAGATGAAGAAAAGTGGCGTGACTATTGGCAGGATGGTGCCGCTAGAATATATAACTTTATCGGTAAAGACAATATTATCTTTCATACCATTATCTGGCCAGCGATGCTGATGGGCTACGGCAACCTGAATCTGCCCTATGACATACCGGCTAATGAGTTCTTGACTATTGAGGGCAGGAAGCTTTCTACCAGCCGTAACTGGGCGGTCTGGCTACCTGACTACCTGGAGCGTTACGACCCTGACCCGCTGCGTTACCTGCTATCGGCGAGTATGCCGGAAACCAGCGACACCAATTTTTCCTGGCGTGAGTTTGTGCGGCGTAATAATGACGAGCTGGTGGCTACTTACGGGAACCTGGTGCATCGGGTGCTCACCTTTACCTATCGTAGTTTCAACGGCTGTGTGCCTACTTGTGAAGATATGGGTGTCAAGAACACTCAGGAAATCAAGCATGCCCAATATACCCAATCAAAGCTCAATTCTTTTACGATTCTTAAAAACATGGACGAGCTTCTCTCCAAGTGCCGTTTCAAACAGGCAATAATGGAAGCCATGTCTTTAGCTCATGAGGCGAACCGTTATCTTGAGGAGAAGTCGCCCTGGAAGGTAATTAAAGAAGACCGCCAGGCAGCAGCCAAATCACTGTACGTGGCCCTTAGCGTAATTTCCCAACTGAAAACAGTGCTGTATCCCTTCTTACCCTTTAGCTCTCAGAAGCTGCATGAGTTTCTTGGTTTTAAGGGGAATGTAGAAGATGACGGTTGGGAGTGGCATTTCCTACCACCGGGACAGAAATTGCTGCCTCCGCAGCCCCTGTTCTCTAAACTTGATGAAGGGTTAATTGAGGAAGAGGTCAGTCGTTTGGGACAGGGTCACAATAAGTAGTCGAGGAGGAAGTTCTTGTCACTAAGCACAATCTACGAGCCGATTCAGGAAGATTTAGCCGAGGTGGAGGCTGGGCTAAAGAATGTCGGTGAGGTTAGCTCTCCCTGGCTAGCAAAGCTACTTGAGCATAGCCTAAAGGCTGGTGGTAAGAGACTCCGTCCCGCCCTGGTTCTCTTATCAGGCAGGTTCTATAATTATGACCTCAGTCACCTGCTACCGGTGGCGGTAGCGATTGAGGTTTTGCATACTGCGACCCTGGTTCATGACGATGCTATTGACCACTCTCCGCTTCGCCGCGGCCGCCCCACAATTAACAAGTTGTGGGGTGAAGATAAAGCCATTCTCCTCGGGGATTACCTGCTGGCCAAGGCTGAAGAGCTTGCCAGCGACACTCAAAGTCTGTGGGTCATAAGGCGCTTTGCCCGAACTCTTATGACTATCGCCGATGGCGAACTGGGGCAGGCTTTTGGTGCCTTTAACTTGGAGCAGACCCGCGAGCAGTACCTGGCACGGATTTCGGCGAAGACCGCCTCCCTGATTACCCTGGCTACTGAGTCCGGGGCTATGCTGAGCCAGGCTCCGGAAGAGATGGTTACGGCACTGAAAGAATACGGCTATAATCTGGGTGTGGCTTTTCAGATTGTCGATGACGTTTTGGATTTTGTTGGTGATGAGGCGGAAATGGGTAAGCCAATAGGCTCAGATTTGTCTGAAGGTACCCTCACCCTACCCGCAATGCTGATTCTGGAGCGCTACCCTGGTGATAACCCGGTAAGACGGCTGTTTCAGCATGAGGGCGACAGGCAAGAAAATATAAAGCTGGCGATAGAATTAGTGCGTAGCTCGGGTGTTATTAAGGAATGCTATAGGGTTACCTCGGATTATTGTGTCCGGGCCTGTCGCAGTCTTGAGCTTCTGCCCGATAAGCCCGCTCGCCGCTCACTTAAAGAACTGGCTCAGTATGTGGTGGCGCGGCAGAGATAGACCTAGGTTAGGTTCTTTTATTACCCCTGAGTAAAACTGCTGCCATCCTGATAGATTTCCTTTTTATGGGTTGGTAGCCTTTTTTTGAACTGGTCAATAACATACTGGCAGGCTAAAAAGCCATCCTGGCGGTGGGCAGAAGCCACGGCAACCACCAGATTAATATCGCCCACCTTTAGCTCACCTATTCTATGGCAGATAGCTATGTTACTGAGTTGCCATTTTTGTTTTGTGTCGTCGGCTATCTCTTTAAGTCGGTTTTCTGCCTGGCCTTCGCGGTCACGGTATGCTACCGAAAGGACCGGCTTACCCTGAGAGCTTTCCCGAATCAGCCCGACGTAGGTAACCACACAACCACTCTCTCTGGTCTTAACTCTATTAACCATAATCTCGGGTGAAATGGGCTCTTCTGTGATTTCTACCATGCTAATAATTCTCTCCAGTTATGGGTAGTGAGGTTTCCTTTTCCGTTGAGAGAGGCTTTTCGGTAATTATGACTATGCTTTCAGGCGAATTGGATTTTTGGGTAATTTTTACCACGCCAGTAGTTTTCCCCTGATTGTCATTGGTAGGCTCTCCCATCAAGGACTAGGTCTGTAGCTTGGGATGTCGGGGTAGTCTATCCTATATAAAATCAAGCGTAGCCCGGGCTGGTTTTGGCAGGAGGCTCAGGCAGGATGGGGGCTTTCTTGCGTGTAGTCCTGGTTTTAACCTTAACCTTTGCCGACGTTGGCGCTGGTTTGGCGGGAGCTACTTTCGGGGTTGATGGGACAGGTTCGTTGAGCAGTGTCTCAAGCGCTTCGCCCTCCAGGGTCTCCTTGGCAATGAGCTCCCCGGCAATCTTTATCAGTCTTTCTTTGTTTTCCGTTAGAATTGTTTTGGCTACCCCGTAAGCGTGTTCGATAAGACTGTGGACTTCCTCATCAATCTCCTGGGCTATCTTCTCGCTGTAGTTTCTCTGCTCGGTGATTTCACGGCCGAGGAAGATTAACTCCTCCTTATGCCCGAAGGTCCGTGGCCCCAGTTTATCACTCATGCCAAAATCAGTTACCATCTTGCGGGCAATCACGGTCGCCCGCTCGATATCATCAGCTGCCCCAGTGGTCATTTCATTGAAGATTAGATTCTCGGCAGTATGGCCCGCGAGGAGGGTGGCTACCATATCCTTGAATTGAGAGCTCGTCGTCAGGTAGCGGTCTTCAGCAGGTAGTTGTCGGATGTGGCCGAGCGACATCCCCCGAGCCACTATCGAGATTTTGTGTACCGGGTCAGCGTTAGGCAGCATCTTGGCAACCAGGGCATGGCCGGCCTCATGATAGGCCGTGATTTCCTTTTCTTTAGGGCTTATCCGCCGGCTCTTTCTCTCCGGACCAGCAAGCACCCGGTCTATTGACTCCTCGAGCTCCTGCATTTCAATAGTATCCTTGCCCCGTCTGGCCGCCAGAATGGCGGCCTCATTGACCAGATTGGCCAGGTCAGCGCCACTAAAGCCGGCGGTCTGTTTCGCCAGCACTTCTAGATTAACTGCTTCCGCCAGTGGCTTACCACTGCTATGAACTTTGAGGATGGCGGCTCGCCCGATAATATCCGGCCGGTCCAGGATGACCCGGCGGTCGAAGCGACCCGGGCGAAGTAAAGCAGGGTCAAGTATATCCGGTCGGTTGGTAGCCGCCAGAACAATTATGCTAGTGTTGGTATCAAAACCATCCATCTCAGTTAGAATCTGGTTGAGGGTTTGTTCCCGCTCATCATGCCCACCACCCAGTCCGGCACCACGGTGACGACCGACGGCATCAATCTCATCAATGAAGATAAGGCAGGGGGCATTGCGTTTAGCCTGCTCAAAGAGGTCACGCACCCGAGAGGCACCGACACCAACAAACATCTCTACGAACTCACTACCGCTAATGGAATAAAAGGGTACGCCAGCCTCACCAGCTATTGCCCGAGCCAGTAGTGTCTTTCCCGTGCCCGGGGGACCTATCAGTAGTAACCCTCTGGGAATACGAGCCCCCAGTCTCTGGAACTTCTCCCGCGCCTTGAGAAATTCTACCACTTCGTATACTTCTTGCTTAGCCTCATCTACCCCGGCGATATCATCAAAGGTTATCGTTGGTGTCTGAGCATCGAACAATCGAGCTCGGCTGCGGCCAAAATTCATTGCCTGGGTATTAGCTCCCTGGGCCCGGCGGAAGAGGAAGAACAATAGGCCACCAAAGATCATGAGGGGAAGAAAGCTTAGTGCCAGGTTGGCCCAGCTAAATCCTGATGGTTTTACCTCCCAGTCTACTCCCTCAAGGTTGAGCCCCAGTTCCTGGAGGTCAACTAAACTCAGGCTGCCGATGACTGCTTTCAGCTCGGTACCGTCAGTAGCGGTAATGAGTAATTCTTCACCATTCAATACTATCTTCTCTATGTCGCCATCCTGGGACATGGCAATAGTTTCATCGAGGCTGATTTCCTCAGGTTTGTCAGTCATCGGCGTCAAATAGGTGAAAAGAGCTATGGCCACGGTTAGCACCGCTATAAATATTAGCAGGTTACGATTCAAACCAAATCTCATTCTTCACCCTCGGTTGTAATTAGCTCTCAGGTTACGCTGTCTACTAGACCAACCGCTATTAATTATATCAGAAATAGCCGTAAAAGGAAAAAACAAGTTTTATCATAGGGTAAGCTTTAGGACGCCCCCCCTTAAATTGGAATGGAAGTGAGTTATACCTGAGACAATTACTCTGCTTTCGGCAAGCTAGCCATACCTACGACGATTGGCTTCCTTCTGGTAGATTATGATAGGTTGCTTGCAAAAGTAGGGCGTCTTCTTCCAGGTTTGGGCTTTCACAGATAACCAGACCCTTGGCGTCGTAGTGCTTTAATGCGCGGAGAAGTTCAGTGTACTCGAGGTCGGACTCCCTTAGGTTCAGGTGGCGTATTTCTCCCTTCTTTCCGTAATTAATGCCGGAAACATGGAGGTGCATATTATCTAGGGCGGCTCTGCCCAGCCGCTCCTTAACCTGCGTCAGGATAGAGGCAAATTCCGAGTAGGAATTAAACCTTCCCGTTCGAGCGTGCCAGTGGGCAAAGTCAATGCAGGGGGCAAGCCCCTCCAGTTCCGCGCATAGATCAAGTATTTCTTCAATAGTGCCGAACTGGCTGGGCTTACCGGCAACTTCAGGTCTAATCCACGCCTCCCTGTTCTCGCTTCTGAGCTGATTTAGTGTTTCGGCCAGGTATTTCTTGACGGTATGGTAGGTTTTCTGAGGTGGGTCACCGAGATAAAAGGCGGGGTGAAAAACAATACTTTGAGCGCCGCACAAAGAGGCGATACGGGCGGTCTTTAGTAGCCGCTCCTGGCTCGCCCGAATCTTTTCTGGCTCGTGGGCGTTAAAGTTTATGAAGTAGGGGGCGTGAGCGGACAGCTTTATCCCTGTCCTGGCGGCGGTTTCGGCAACCTGATAGGCTGTCGTCTCACTCATCTTTACCCCCTGGACAAACTCCATCTCCATACCGCCAAGTCCAAGCTCAGCAATACGCTCAATTCCGGAGACGGTAGCTGATGGTTTAGTACTGTGGGGAACGCCGCCAGTACCAAAAAGCAGCCCTGCCATTTGCAGCTAACTCTCCTTGCTTATTTTGACAATAGCCAGTATAGTATATCACGACTATCGCATTTGTTTGGCTGATTATCAGTGATGCCCGGTGCGCTGGTAGCTAATTGACTACAATTAACGGGGTATTGATAAAATAGAGTAATTAGTATACACTAAGAGTATAGATTCCCTGGGGCTTAAGGGTTTAGTTATACCCACCAGGGGTAATTTTTATTCAGTGGGCAGACCGGGGGTACCATTTGTTAGTTACTAATGGTGCGGTACTGGTTTATTTTCTTTATTGCTTTCTTGTTGGTCACTGAGTATAATAGCTTACCTGTTAACATTAAATAAGGCTAGCCAAAACAGGCTACTTTTAAATTGGACAGGTGAGCTGGAGGAGGCTAGAGTGACTGTTAACTTTGATATACTTCGTTCTCGTTTGGAGAGTGAGCAAAAGCGCTTAATCCATGAGTTAGAACAACTAAAGGCTAGTGTTCGGCCGGCTGATGAGAGGCGGGAGGGTAGTCCCTTTGGCAAAAGAGAGGAAGAAGCTACCGAGGCGGCTGAGTTAGAGACGCGGCTGGAGATGGAGAAAAGTATTAGAGACCAGATGGCGGCAGTTGAGCATGCTTTATCTAAGTTTGAACAAGAGACCTATGGCTTATGTGACAGTTGTGGCCAGCCTATAGATCCGGAGCGATTAGAAGCTCTCCCTCAGGCAAGCCTGTGCTTGAATTGTAAGGCTAGTCAGGCAAAGAATGCGAAGGGCAAATAGTCCTTGGAGTAAGTGGTGGCGGACGGTAGTCTTTTTCCTGGTTGCCCTGGCGGTGGTAATTGGAGATCAGCTTAGCAAGGTATGGATAAGGTCTAATTTAGCTCTAGGGCAATCGTTACCTGAAGGGGGATTTTTTCGGCTGACCCATATCCAAAATACTGGGGCTGCTTTTGGCATGTTTCAGGACCATACCTTCCCGTTAACCGTAATCAGCTTTGTTGGCGCTGCTGTTATTCTGTTCTATGCCCTCTATGTGTGTCATCGGTTCCCCTTCTTGAATAATGGGATAAGCATGGCGGCGCTGGGTGCGGTTCTTGGTGGCACGGTGGGCAACCTGATTGACCGGTTAAGTTTGGGCTACGTGACCGACTTTATTGGGGTCGGCACCTTCCCGACGTTTAATGTGGCTGATGCGTCAATAACCGCTGGCACTTCGGTATTCGGTGGCTTCCTGGTCTATCTCCTTGTAAAGGAGAGGCGAGAAGCAGAGGGAGAACAGATAGCCTCGCATAATGACAGCGGTTCTCCTTCAGCCTAAGGAGATGGGCTTGATACCGGCTCTTAAGGTAGTTAGCCTTGTAGTTGACGAGTCTGGGATGCGCCTTGATAAGTATGTTGCCGAGAGGCTTCCTGACCTTTCCCGAACCCAGGCTCAAAAGCTGGTTAGTGACGGCCTGGTCACGGTTAATGACCAGGTGGCTAAAGCCGGGTTGAAACTCAGTGTTGGTGATAGGGTGAAGGTTACTCTACCTCCCTCACCTATCAAGCCTCTGTCGCCGGAGACGATGCCGTTAAACATTGTCTATGAGGATGACGACCTCTTGGTCATCAACAAACCGGCCGGGCTGGCGGTTCACCCGGCACCGGGACATCCCAGCCATACCCTGATTAACGCGGTTCTATCCCATGTTCCCCATCTGCCTGAGACTGATGACTTACGTCGGCCGGGAGTAGTGCATCGTCTGGATAAAGATGCCTCCGGTCTGATGGTGGTGGCTAAGAATAGCGCCGCTCTGCTAAATTTGATTAACCAGTTCAAAGCCCGCTCGGTAGTAAAGGCCTATCTGGTGCTGGTTAAGGGACGTCTCACCCCGGATGACGGCGTTATTGAGGCGCCTATCGGGCGTGACCCCCGTAACCGCAAGCGTATGGCGGTGGTGGCGGAAGGTGAGGGCAGGGAGGCACGAACCCGCTATCATGTCATCAGGCACATCGGAGACTACAGCTTTATTGAGGTCAGGCCGGAAACAGGACGCACTCATCAGATTCGGGTTCATCTGTCGGCAATTGGCTATCCGGTGGTTGGGGATAGGGTCTATGGGGCAAGGTCAACTCAGTTACCGCGGCTCTTTCTCCATGCTTGCCGTCTCGGCTTCAAACTGCCTTCTGCGGGCGAATATAAGGAGTTTAGCTCCAACCTGCCCCCGGACTTGGAGCAGGTGCTAAAAGATATTGAGTAGAATGGTTAAAGACTTAGGTGGTAGAATGGGGGAAGATTTGGTGTAAAAGTGGATAAACAGAGAGTTTTGGAAAGACTTGACGGTCTAATTAGCATGGGTGAGAAAGTTCTGGCAACGCGGTATCTATTAAGAGGAAATGTAGCAGGGCTTGATAGTGTGGAAGATGCTTTATTTCGCCAGTGGCGGACAAGTTCCGTGGCTTTTTTAAATGCACTTCCTTCTGAATATGTTTACCGCCATGAATTTGAAAATCATTGTAAGCATTCTTATGACTATAGACACGCTGAGGAGGGTGTGGCAATCCTTCGAGCAGCACGGGAAGATATTGAGGGTGGTTATCTTCAAAAGATGGAGACGCTTGTTTCTGCAAGCGTGTTCACTGACTTCTTGGAGATGGCTGAGCATCTTTTGGATAATGGTTATAAAGACCCTGCTGCTTCCTTGGCAGGTGCAGTCTTAGAGAATGGTCTTCGGCGAATCTGTGGTAGTAATAACCTGACCGTAAAATCTGATGACAATATAAGTTCTTTAAATAAAAGGCTTGCTGACAATAGTGTCTATAACCGACTTCAGCAAAGAGAAATAGAGGTTTGGAACAAGGTGCGGGATTATGCTGACCATGGTCACTTTAATGAATATATGGCGGATGATGTGGAGAAGATGTTGGGAGGCGTTAATAAGTTCTTATCCAATTACTTGGTGTAGAAAGGCTTATTAAATGACTAAACCAGTTAGAGTGCGTTTTGCTCCCAGCCCCACCGGTTATCCTCACGTGGGCAATATGAGGACGGCCCTGTTTGACTGGCTTTTTGCCCGGCACTCGGGCGGCAGCTTTATCGTTCGCATTGAAGACACCGATGTTGCCCGCAGGGTTGAGGGGGCCCTGGAGGCTATCCTTGATGGTCTTCGGTGGCTGGGGCTTAATTGGGATGAGGGGCCAGGGGTGGGGGGTGAGTATGGGCCTTACTTTCAGTCGCAGCGCCTTCATCTGTATCGTGAGGCGGCGGAGCGTCTTGTTTCCCAGGGGGATGCCTACTATTGCTACTGTTCTCCTGAGCGGCTGGAGACGATGCGTGCCGAGCAGGTGAGGCACAAACAGCCACCGGGCTATGACCGCCGTTGCCGCAGTTTAAATCAAGAGGAGAGAGAGCGGCGGGAGGCAGAAGGTATTACCCCGGTAGTCCGCTTCAAGGTCCCGCTTGAGGGGCAGACCCGGTTTAATGATTTAATCTGGGGTGAGGTGGTATTTGAGAATTGCACCATTGATGATTTTGTATTGCTTAAGTCTGATGGCTATCCTACCTATCATCTGGCTAATGTGGTCGATGACAGCGTCATGGAGATTAGCCATGTCATCCGGGCTGAGGAGTGGATATCCAGCACCCCGCGTCATATCCTCCTCTATCAGGCTCTGGGACTTGAGCCGCCACAGTTTGTTCACCACCCGATGATACTCGGGCCCGACCGCTCTAAACTCAGTAAGCGGCACGGAGCGGTATCTATACTTGAGTATCGGGAGCTGGGTTACCTGCCGGAGGCAATGTTAAACTTCCTTGCCTTAATTGGCTGGTCTCTGGATGATAAGACCGAGATTTTATCCCGTAAGGAGCTAATTGATAACTTTTCCCTGGAGCGGATCGGCCGCACCGGGGCGATATTTAATCGCGATAAGCTCGATTGGATGAATGGGGTATATATTCGTCGCTTGACTCTAGAGGATTTTACCCAGCGGGCACTCCCTTTTCTGGAGGCTGGTTTGCCTGCTCAAGTTAAGCGACCGCTATCTGCTAGCTATGTCAGGCGGATTATGCCTCTTATTCAGGAGCGAGCCAGAACCCTGGCTGAACTCGCCGAGCTCACCGAGTTTTTCTTCACGCCTGAGCTTGACTATGAGCCCAGCCTATTAATAGTCAAGAAGATGAACCGGGAATCAGCCGTCCAGGCATTAGAGGTGTCTAAGCAGAGGCTTGAGCCAGTTGAGAAATTTGACCACGAGTCGCTGGAGGCGGTGCTCAGACCTCTGGCGGAGGCGCTGGGGCTGAAGACGGGGCAGCTCTTCGGCACGCTGCGGGTAGCCATTACCGGACGGACGGTAGCCCCGCCCCTATTTGAAACCATGTCGGTGTTGGGTAAGGAACGGTGCCTTGAGCGCATTGAAGCCGCTCTAGATAGACTACATAAGTTGTGATTGGTGTGTATTCATCAGGCAAGAGTAAAGGAGGTACGTAGTGAAAGCGATTGCTATTGTGGGTAGCCCGAGGAAGAAGGGAAACACAGAAACCTTGGCTAGACATACCTTGAAGGCAATAGAGGAGGAGGGGTTGGACACAGAACTCATAAGCTTGGCTGGCTTGGAGATTAAGCCATGTAACGCCTGTGAAGTTTGTAAAAAGGAAGAGCGGTGCTCTATTGAAGATGACCTGTTTCCGATATATACCAAAATGAAAGAGGCTGATGCCATAATACTTGCCTCGCCGGTGTATTTCGGTTCGGCAACAGCCTTGATAAAGGCTGTCATGGAGAGGGCTGGTTACATTGGGTATTTGAACGGCAGGGTTTTTAATGGGAAGGTGGGTGGCCCCCTGGTGGTGGCGCGCCGGGCGGGCAAGAATTTTACTTTCGCCCAGCTGGCTTACTGGTTTTCTATTCAGGGATGTTTTGTGCCTGGCTCAACCTACTGGAATGTTGCCTTTGGTCACGGGAAGGGTGAGGTTGAGCAGGACGAAGAAGGTATGAGGACAGCCTGGAATTTCGGCAAGAATATTGCCTTTCTGGTTAAAAAGCTGAAGACTTAGCTTACTTCACCATGGATGAATACCCGCTCAAGAAGTATCCCATAGTTGGTGCCTGTGGTCTTAACTGTGGCCTGTGCCCGAGATACTATACTGAGGGCACGTCAAGGTGTCCCGGCTGCTGCGACCCCGATTTCTGGCAGAAAATGCCCGGATGTGGATTCATTACCTGTTGTGTCAAGAAGAAGGGTCTTGAGACATGCGCCGAGTGTGTTGATTTTGTGAATTGTGAGAGAGTAGCCAAGCTTCTTGATTCAGCTAGGCAAAAGGATTCCTTTATTTCACACCGACCGATTGAGGCTAACCTTTCCTTTATCCGGGAGCATGGTATTGAGGAATTCGCCCGGCGGGAAGTGGAGAAGCAAAGGTTTCTCAGGCACCTTATTGATAACAACGATGAAGGTCGCTCCAAGAGTTTCTACTGCCTTAGCTGCCAGCTTGTGCCGTTAGACAGGCTAAGGGAAGCACTGGCAGAGGCGGAAACAAAGATAACAGAAGGTCTTCCTCTCAAAGAGAAGGCTAAGATTACAAGAGCGGCAATCAGCGATATGGCTTATAGCTTGGGAATTGATTTAAGGCTGAGGAAGTGAGTTGTGACCTCACCCCCTTAATCCCCCTCGGTGGATTGGATACAATTCGCTGCCCATGGGAATGATAGTTTGAATTTCGATACTTTCTCCACTGAAGCATACCTTCTCTAACAGGAGTCTTAACAATTCTTGCCTGCCCGAGAAGTCCCGGTCGTTTAACCCTATGCCTATTCTGTCTGCCAGACTCTTAATCTGTGTCTCCTGGTTTTGTGTTAGAAACCGTTGGGTGAGCCGTCTTTCCAGTTCGGCCTTTCGCCTCTCTAATTCACCTTGCTCATTTTGGATAAGTTCCATATCCTCCCGCATCATAAAGTCGGCATATAGACCCTTACGATAGCCTTCTACTAACCGCCTCTGCTCCTCTGGTATTGACTTTAACCTGGCCTGGCAAAGCTGTAGTTCCCGTTCCAGGATTTCCTTTGTTTGTGAATTGTCAGCATTACGGCGATGAAGCTCCTGAATAAGAAAGTCTGGATCCTTAATAAGCTGGCAAATTGTATTCCAGACTACCGGCTCTATTACCTCAGTCTTAATCTCAGGGCAGGAACAGGGCTGGGACCTGCCATCTGGGCCGAGTGGAACCCTATCGGGATTACCTTTTCGATAGCAGCGGTAGTAAGGGATAGCATGCATGGTATGTCCACCCATTCGGCCACCGCACTGGGAGCAATACAGAAGCCCAGATAGGAGGTACTGCCTCTTCGTGTTTCTCTTAGACAGTTCCGCGTTCGTTTTAAGCTTCCTCTGCGCGGCCTCAAACAGCTCTACCGGGATCAGGGAAGGCACCTTTACCAGTATCCATTCCTCTTTGGGGCGTAGGGCAGTGGAGGTCTTTTTGTTCTTGGCTGATGGCTTAAGCCTGAACTTGGGCTCAATATGATACTTTCTGAACTGATACATTTTGCCTATATAAACTTCATTCCTAAGCATAATCCCTAGAGTGCTG
>SDBT01009077.1_pt1 | contig 16163 bp, 15 predicted proteins | sample 2277101 | NCBI WGS metagenome assembly SDBT01 (sample SAMN10404973, study PRJNA504765) | marine sediment metagenome | isolation source: marine sediment core GS10_PC15, 103 cmbsf | place: Arctic Ocean: Southern Knipovich Ridge | collected 2010 | reverse complement strand
TAAGATTATTGACATCTTCGGGGTGCCAATTTTTGGCAAAAGGCTGGGCGCCCAGCCTTTTTGACCTCTTTTAGGGGCATGGCCCTCCGAAAATGCTGGACGTCCAGCATTTTTAACCTCCTCCCGGGTTAGGATGCCGGATTTAGCTCTTTTTACGATTTTTCGGAAGGATTTCCGGGCAACTGGGGCCTTTTGCCACTCCCGGAAGGCCTCAATTTGCTGTTCAGGGGTTTCTAAACCAAATAATTCGGCCGCATGACCCTCGGAGAATGTAAGCCGGCTTACATTCTTGACCTCCTCGGGGAGCCTCAGGAGGCTTAAACGGTTAGTTACTACAACCCTACTCACCCCCATAAGGCCGGCGATCTGCTCGTGGGTGAGCCCCTCGTCCGCCAAAGCCTTATATCCCCGGGCAATTTCCAGCCAATCGAGGTCTTTTCGGCCCAGATTCTCCTGGAGGGACATCATTTTACCCCGATAGAAAGCCCTGTGTGGGCTCAGCAAGTTCCTTGCCCCATTAAATAATTTGCCTAATAAGGGTGAATCTCCTACGGGAAGAGCTTCTAACGGGGTAAACCTTGCCGGGAGCGAGTTCCGGGTAAACCATGGCCGGGATCGTCGTCATCCCCTCGACATCCTCCTCCCCAATCGGGTCCCGCGGCTGGTAGGGGTTGAGGTCGATCCGGTCCAGAGGCAGCTCAGCCTCATACCGAGGCTTGGGCAACCTCAACAACTCATCCAAAGCAGTTTTATCCATATTCCCCTCCAGTTACCAATGTCAATCCTTCGGTTCTCTTCGTGTAATTCGTGAAACATGTCCTGAGCCTGTCGAAGGGTTCGTGGTTTAAAATTATAAAAAAAAGAACTAATTCGTATAATTCGTGAAACATGTCCTGAGCCTGTCGAAGGGTTCGTGGTTCAAAACCCAAATGCCAACCCTTCGAGGAGCCCCGATGCCCATCGGGGCTCCTCAGGACCTCGGCTTGTTTCGTGAAATTCGTGGTTCATTGCGGGGTTTGGGAAGGCTCAGTAGATCATTTAGAGCCTCTTTTTCCATTTAACCTCCGTTTCTGAATTGTATCTGCTTTTTTATCTCTAATCGGAATGATAGCAAAGGATTGAGCTGAGAGCAACTTGAGGGGCAGATTTTATCTACGATTTGATTAATTCTTGCTTGACAAGCGGAATATCCTTCTATATATATAATTTGTCCTTTATTTTCTCGAAGGGCTTATCGCCAATGCCCTTAACATTCTTGAGAAAAGCGGTCACCACCCGACCGCTTTTCTTGTTTTAGGACTAAACAAAGCCCTTTAATGGGTGACCCCTTGCCCCTTTATTCTTTCATCTCCTCTATCATCTTTGTCCCTTTTTTCGTCAGTACATACTTACCTGTTTTACGGGCACCATGAAATTCAATGATGCCATGCTCCTTAAGAAATTTCATATCCTTTTCTATTACACGTGTTGTAAGTTTAGTCTTAACAGCAAAATCAGCAATTGAAAAGATTTCCCCCCTGTGTAGTTTATCTAAAATATCGATTATTCTCCTTAACCTATTACCTTTTATTCCGAACTTTATTCCGAACTTTTCTGTCTCGCTCACAGGCACCTCTATTCTTCTTTTCACCTCTGGTCTCCTGAAAATCGCAGTGAAAAATGTTCCAAACTCAAACTTGGGCAATTGTAGTTTTGCTTCTCGGAGGAGTTTTCTCATCTTGCTGATTCCGGTGCCCATTTTCTCGATATACTTCACTCGATGAAGAAGTGATGCAATATTTGGATTTCTGAGCACGCTCTTTTTCCCAAAATCCTCTGGCTTTAATCCCTTTGGGAGTCCACCAAAATTGGTGATCTCAATCCTGTCATCAAACATCTCCACCATTACATTTGACCCCTTCTCAAAATAATCCCTGTGAGTAACGGCATTTATGATAGCTTCCCGCAAAGCATCGTAGGGAATTTCGGGTATCTCCTTCCTTCTGGGTTCTCCTGTCATCTCATATCTTACTGGAATATACTGCTTCAAGAAATTCATTGCACCATCTATATTACTGATAATATCCTCATTAAAATCGCGCCTATCAAGGACACACGCTACCAGTACCTCATTAAGTTCATCCGAAAAAAAAGAACAGCGCCCATTTTATCTTCAATTCAATCTGCGGCATCATTTGCTCATTTGTCAATATTAAAGATTTGACAGGTGCCCTTTAATGGGTGACCCACTACCCCTATCTGAATAGGCGTTTAAGCTCCCTGAGATATCTCTGACTCGAGCTTATCCATCAGTTCCAGGAGGGAATCGTAGAAGGCGTCCCGAAACTGCAGCCGGGCCCGGTGGCCAAGCCAATTACCGATTAGCGGTACTTTGATGTAAAAACGCGTCACCCAATGAATCTCCGTTCCCTCACCCCGCGGGATCAAGTCGACGCATCCTTTCTCGTGCTCCATGGGCATACTGCACCGGATGACCTTGTAATCGAGCCTTCGGGGGGGCTCAAAAGCTATAATCTCCTCGACAAACTTCGTACCCAATAGGTGAATCTCCCGCACAGCCCCCAAACCATTGCGTTCGTTCTGGCCCTCCTTTAGCAGCTTCGCAAAGGTCACCACACGAAACTGGGTGTAGCCTTCGTGATCGCTTACCATTTCCCAAACGCGCTCAATCGGCGCATGGATGTAGGTCTTCAAGACTACGGTTTCCATGGATCCCCCTTCCTTAGAAGATAAAGAGTGACTTCAAAGCAAATGGAGTGCATGATTTAGGGGATGGTGATCATTTGCAAGTCTAAAAATCAGAACCCTAATAGGCGATTATCCCCTATTAATTCGGAATAATCAGTAGAACGTTCGGATCGGCTGGGTGGCTTATTCCCCACGTGAATCAGCCACCCTCGTCACTCTCTGACGATATTATCTTTTCCAATTCGGTGATTAGGGTAGGTAGGTCATTAGTTACTATTGCCCATACGATATCGTTGTCCACGTCGTAATAACCGTGAATTAAACGATCACGAGTGCCGGTAACTTGGTTCCAGGGAATTTCAGGATGGCGTCGGCGAATATCTTCTGAAATGCCTTTAGCCGCCTCGCCTACAATCTCCAGCAATCAAATTATAGCCAGGGCAAACATCTCGTCGCTATCCAGATCAGCGCGTTCCCGCCCTGTGGCGAAGTTTACCGCTTTCTTCGAGGCGTCGGCCATCTCACGAAGGCGTATTATATCCCTATTGTCCATTATACTGTATCTCCGCTTCTTCCATTACCCGATCGCGGAAATAACGGCTGAGGAAGTTTGGTGTGTGTAGCTCCACTTTTTGCCCAAATATCTCGGAAAGCTCGCTTTCCATACCGAAAAACGCTAGTCCGGGGTAATGGCCCGGCGCAAATTCCACCAACACGTCGATGTCGCTCTCCGGCCCAAAATCGTCACGCAAGACCGAACCGAATAGAGATAGCTGCCTGATGTGGTTGCGCCGACAGAAATCCGCTATTTTGTCCTTAGGTACTGTAAAGTTATCTTTGTACATCTTTCCACTTCTCTAATGTGTTTGAATACATATTACCATACAATTCCGGATAGCGGAAGTCTCTAATGCAGCTGTCTTACCGTGAGTCCAAAAATCATACCCCTAATAGATGACTATTCCCTGCCAGCCCTGTGAAGTGTGCCTTTTACTACTTCATCAGGGCTACTCCCTTATATTCCTCCCTGTCCTCCGACTTGTCCTCCGTAGCTTTAGCGTAGGAGGAAGCCTTGGCGTAGGAGGATGCTATTCCCCCCTATCCTTCTTAGTCCGCCTCAAGCGGACTATTCCCTGCCGTGTCCTGCCTGTCCTGAGTTAAGTCGAAGGGAGCCTGTCGAAGGGCCATTCCCCCTGTCCGCCGTAGCTCTCAGCGTAGGCGGATGTTTCTCTATCATTTGCTCATTTGTCAACATCAAAGATTTGCCAGGTGCCCTTTAATGGGTAACCCCCTTTGGTGCCCAGCTGCTTACCACACCAGTCCCGCCGTATTCTCGGGTATCCAGCAGCGCCGACCATCGCTGAGCTCAATTTGATACCACCCGTTTCTGTATTCGACCAGTTTGAACTCGGTGCCGGAGTGGAGGGGTTCCTTGAAGCCGGGCTGATAGGTCTCGCCATCGCCCTTTCGTCCGATTACCTCACTGGCAAGGATGACGCCGGCTCGGCTGCGGCTCTCCATTATGCTTTCCAGGGTCAAAGAGGTAAAGAATATGACCGCAACCGCCCCCAGGCACACCAATACCCAACGGGGCGTTGCCCTGAGGGACAAGAGTCTGATGGACGCTCCGAGCCAGAAGGCAGCGAAGCAAACGGCAAAGATGACAAAGCGTGCCGTTGGCGATAAGTCGTAATGCCAGAACAGCATCGTTTTTAGAATTTTAGTTTGTTGTTTTTCTTCAATTTCGTCATATCGCCGACTGCGGGTGTATTCGAGGTTCTGGAGGAGGTTGGAATCGTTTGACAGGTATCGCTGCGCCCGCCGGTAATTGAGAATGGCAAGTCCCAGATCGCCTATCCGGAAATAGGTATTGCCAATATTATAGTAAAGCTTTCCGTTCTGCACCCCGCCTTCGCGAACGATGCGCTCGAATCGCATCACCGCCTTCCGGTATAGATCCGTGGCCCCTTCCGGGTCTTTGACGGCCGCCTCGTTTCCCCGGCGGAAAAACTCTCGGGCCCGGACGAAAAGCTCCTGCTTCTCTGCTTCAGTCAGGGTGTCACCCATTAAATCGGAAGGAGTGAAACTCAGGCATATCAAGATGAGCAGCAGGGATTGAATCAGGCAATTGTTTTTCATTATCGCAGGCTCTGTTCCAGATTCTTTGCCAATGTCAGGGCGCGGTCGATAACGGAAGGGGCATTGTCGCTGACGGCCGTTCCGGCGTAGCGACTGGCCTCACATTCCTCAAGAAGACATTTCAGGTCCTCGATAGCAACTCCATCAACTCCTCGTTCCCGCAGGGCATCTTTGACATCGCTGAAGGTAAGCACCCCCGGCGGCAGGCGGAGCTTGCTGCCCAGGTACTGACGGAAAGCCTCCAGGACCGAGGCGTTGGTTTGCACCGGTTTGTCTGAAGCGAGCTTTCGGCTGTTTTTCAGTGCTCTTACCAGATGGCCATAGGCCCTTCGTGCCTGTTTTGCTGCCGGATCGGCCCTCCACCGACGGGTGAAAGTAACAGAGAAAAGGAGGATAAAATAGCCCAAAGGTGGCAGTACGAGTAATACTATCCATAGGGGAGAGGTAATCCAAGAGGATAAACTTTGAGCCTGATCCTTCAATGCCGAGAGATCCTCATAGTTGTATGCAATTCCCTCAGTCCAGGTTTCCAGCTCAATCTTGGCTTCCTCGGAAACCGCGCTCCCTTCGGCATCTTCGGCGGTGACGATTCGGGTCGAGCTAACGGTAATGGGAATCGGCTCGGTTCGCGCCACGGCATACTGGCCGTGCCCGACATCGAAATAGGGAAGCTCGATAGGAGGAATGGCCGTTACCTTCTTATGCTTGGCCCGGACGGTTTGGGTAAATGTCTTTACCCGTCCGTCCACCTTGCCGGGCGCCATTTCCGCCGGTATCTTGAAATCACGGGATAAAGCCTCATGCTGGTCAAGGGGAGGCAGCTCGACATTTTCCAGATAGTCAGGACCGGTCACGCGGATGGTAAGCGTGATCGGGTCACCGACACGAACTTCCGTGGGAGCGGCGTTGGCAGTCATACGATACTGTCCCACAAGCCCGGTAAAGTTAGCCGGTCGTCCGGGTTCCGGGAGGTCCAGGACAGTCAGAACCGGTGAGTTAGAGGGAATAACAAATTTCTGGTAAATGGCTTCTTTTCTTCTTCCGAAGAAATCATCACTGAAGAAGTCATCGAACAGATCATGTGATCGCGGGCGTTTTTTATAGCCCATCAATGCATTGAAGGTAACCGTACCCTGGGGAATCTTAATGGTGCCGGATTTTCTGGGGATGAGAATCTTTTGGAATCGCACCGTCATGTATTCTTTACCGTCAAGAGCGGCCCGTCCCTTCTTGCCAATGACCTCGTCGTCCCCCACCGGGATGCGGAGGTAAAGATCCTTTTGCTTGGGATCGATAGGTATATCCAGGTCGGTGACCGCAAAGCGCTTGTCCGTCAAAACCGGCAACCCGAACTGGAATCCCTCTACATCTTTCCCAATGAACCAGGTGACGGTTAAGGTGATGGGCTGTCCGATATAGGTTTTAACGGTAGATAGCTCAATCCGGAGCTTGAAGTCTTCGGCCTCGGTAGGCCTGGCCGCCTTTATGCGCACGGGCTGGGTGCTGACGGTCTGTCCTCCTGCCGATACCTTAATGGGAGGGATGGTAAGATTGCCTATTTTCTTCGGAGTAAGGCGGTAGGAGAAGATGTAGCCGCTCCTGATATTCCGGGTTATCCGTCCGTTGATAATCGTAATCGATGAGCTGTTGTTCTGCTGTCCGCCCAGGGATTGGGCGGTAAAGCCCCGGATACCCGAGATATCCGGTTTGTCAGGTTTATCATGTCCCTGCACCTGGATCTGGTAGGTAAAGGACTCGCCGACATAGACCTCGGTCCGGTCAAGGGCAGCCTGGGCGGACAGTTTCTCGGCAGCCTCCAACTGTGGATTTGCCCAAAGGAGACCGAAAACAAGAAAAACTATAATTAAGCGTACCGGTATTATGGGTCTCACCGTTACCAATCCTTATCGACCGGGCGGTAGCCGCCGGGAATGCTAAGCTGCCGCTGTTCCCGATTTTCCCGCTCTTCGTTCAGAATGTCATGCGCCTGTTCTTCGCGGGCGACCGCCGGTTGTTGCTGTTCCAGTCTCCGCTCCTCCGACCCGGGTTCGCCGCCGGCCTGCTGTTGTCCCTCGCTCTTCTCTTCTTGTTTTTCCTGATCTTTATCCTGCGGCTGCTGTCCGCAGCCGCAGCTCATCGCTTCCAGGGCCTTCTTCATCTCCTCGGCAGATTCCCTCTGAGCGGTCTGGGCGTGGGAGAGCTTCTCTTTTTTTAGGTCTGTCTCAGCCTTCTCCTGTGCGGTTGTGGAGTGTTGCAAGTGCTCTTTTGCCTGCGCGACAGCAGGATTCGGCTGGTCCTGGGGAGATTTCAACTCCTCAGTCAGCTTATCGGTATCCGTCTTGAGTTCCCCTTGGCTCCGGGCCAATTCCCGGGAACGCTTGTGCCGATCCGGCGAATTGCCCTCCTTTTTTTTCTCGTCCTCAAGGGTTTTGGTATCCTTCTCCAGTTCCTCCTGTCTTTGAATCAGCTCCTTGAGTTTCTCCGTCATCTGTCTTTGTTTTTCCTCTTGCTCCTTGGCCTGTTCCTGCTGCTTCTTGATCTCATCCATGATCTGTTTTATGGTTAATCGCGCGACCTCAATATTATGGGCCGCATCTTCGAGAGCGGGATCGAGCTCTAATGCCTTCTGATAGTGTCCGATGCTCTGTTCAAGCGCACTCAGGCTCTTCTGCAGATCGCTGTCCCGCTGCCGCTCGCTCTCCCGGAAGGAGCAGTTACCGAGATTATATTGGCTCCGGGCTTCCAGTGATAAATCCTTGGATTTGAGGGCTGCCTGCTCAAACATATCGCGGGCCTTCATGTAGTCACCCTTCATGTAATACGCCGCCCCCTTGTTAAAATATACCTGCGGAGACTCCGGGGCATCGACCGAGGCCCCTTCGTAAGCGGCCAGTGCCTCATCGTATTTGCCGCTCTGATATGCCCGGTTCCCTTCCGCAACCAGATCGCCGCTCGAGGCCGCAAGTGTTGGCCCCGTCATGCTTAGTGTTGATAGTACTATTAGCAAAGAGACTAAATAAAACCTTGAGGTCGGCATTGCTTCATTCACCTTGCTTCCGCTCGCTTACCAGGATCTCCACGCAGAGCAGGATAAAGGCCACCGCCAGGAAAATCTGGAACTTCTCTTCGTAGCGTTTTACGGTTTTGGACTCCAGCGCCTTTTTCTCAGCGCTGGCCACCAGCCTCAGGTATACTTCACCGAGGTCAATTGTTCCGGTGGCGACATTCAGATACCTTCCGCCCGGCGTGACATTAACCATCTTGCGGAGCGTGTCGGCATCGAGCCGGGACCAGACCTCCTGCCCCTTATATTTCAAAAAGGTGTACTGTCCGGATTCGTCCGTTATCGGAATCCGCTTGCCCTGCTCCTCGTCACCGATACCGATAGCGAGGAGGCGTATGCCTCGATCTCCCGCATCGGCAGCCGCCTCGACCGGAAAGCTGTCATGATCCTCACCGTCCGTGATGAGGATAATATCCTTATACCTCTTTTCCTGGTCGTCAAAGACTTCGTCCATAGCCTTCCGGATGGCATCGCCGATCATGGTACCCCCGCGCGCCACGCTACCCGGGGAGACATCATTTAGCATCATGCGGAAGAAGCCGTAATCGAGGGTCAGCGGGCATTTTACCACGGCATTACCCGCAAAGGCAATCAGGCCCACGCGGTCTCCCTGAAGTTTCTCAATGGAATCGAGGATCGAAAGTTTTGCCCGTTCGAGCCGGTTGGGTCTGAGGTCTTCGGCCAGCATGCTCCTCGACACATCGAGGATGAAGACCACATCCCGACCCTGGCGTCTCAGGGTCTTGGGGACGGGATTCCATGCCGGGCGGGCGGCCGCTATCACGCACAGGGCAAAGGCGATGACCAGCAGTACTGCCTTCCAGCGCCTTCTGGTGTAACTGGTGGAGGTATTTATAAGCGGGTGAAGACCCGATTCGGCGAAGCGCGCCAGGGCCTGACGCCGCTTGTGTCCCGCATAGGCAAATCCGGCAATCAGGAGAAGTATTGCCCAGAGCAGGAACAGCATTTTTAGGTGAAGAAACTCGATCATATTCATGGTATCTTCCGGAAAACGGTAGACGACAGCATTACTTCGAGAGCCAGTAAGCCCAGCGCTAAAAAAAGAAATGGTTGGAACAGCTCCCGGTAGTCCAGGTAGCGAACCGATTCAATTTCACTGCGCTCCATCTGATCGATTTCGTGGTAGATGGCACGGAGCGATCCCGCATCCTCCGCCATCCGGAAGATACCGCCCGTAGTGCCGGCTAGGGACTTCAGGGTTTCCTGGTCAACGCCTTCGCCCGTCCGGAGCAGGAAGCTTCCGAAGAGGCCGTGCTGGCGCAAGAATCCTTCCTCTCCCCCAACCCCGATCGTATAGATCTTAATACCCCATTCCTGCGCGAGGACAGCGGCTTCCTCGGGACTGCGTTTCCCGGCGTTGTTCTGTCCATCGGTGAGCAGGATGATGATCTTGCTCTTGATCTCGAACCCCTTCTCATCCTCCTGTGCCTGACGGGCAAGTGTCTCTTCGGCAGTTCTTAAACGGGCGGCGCCCAGAGCGATGGCATCGCCGATCGCGGTCCCGTCCTCTTCACGACGTTTCACCAACTGGACATTTTTAAGGAACTGGGACAGAGCCCCGTGTGCCAGCGTCAGCGGGCAGATCGTGTCGGCGTAGCGGGCGAACGAGACCATGCCGATCAGGTCGTTGGGGCGCCCGGAGAGTTCACCGCCGGTTCCGGTGACGAACTCGTCAAAGACGCGTTTCACCACCTCAAGCCGGGTTAGGTGCTCGCCGTCGATTTCCATCTCCGCCCCCATGCTGCCCGAGCGGTCGATCACCATCTCGATGGCGATACCCTTGTTGACATCCCGCACATATTCGATGCCTTTCTGAGGCCGGGCTAAGGCTACAACCAGCACCACCAGGGCTAAGATCCTCAGAAGTAACGGCAGACCTATCAAATTCTGGCGCAGTGACCGTTTCACTCGCCTCGCATGTTCCGTGCTCGAAAACCGCAGGCTTCCCCGTCCCCTCCGTCCGTGCAGATGTACGACAATGGGGATAACAAGTAGGATCAAAAAGGCCCAGGGGGCTTCAAATCGCATTAACTTGTTAATTCCTTATAGCTTGTTTATAGGGTTACCTTATACTTCCCTCCCCCTTGCCTGTCCTGAGCCAAGTCGAAGGGATGGGGGAGGGTTGGGGAGGGGGTGATTAGAAAAGGGTCTAAATTTCTTCACCCTCCCCTTAGTCCCCTCCCATCAAGGGAGGGGAGATTAATTTAGATGCCCCGCCCCGATGTCCATCGGGGCGGGGAGGTTCATTAATTACTCCTTAACTCGGGGCCGCCGCGGCCGGTTCCCGAATCTCGGTCTCGACGATGAGCTGCTTGCAGGCATCAAAGGTTTTTTGGATCTCATCGTTAGTGGGATGATGCTCGGCGAATTTCACCAGGTCGCAGTGTTGCAGAAACGCTTTTAACAGTTCTTTATGGGAAGAGACCAGTGCCTCGGTGGAGCGAAGGTCCGTGAGAAACTCCTCGGTTGTCCGTTCGGGAGCGCGCAGGGCGAAACGGTTCTCGATATAGTGCCGCAGGAGATTTGAAAGGCGGAGATAGAAGGCTTTCACCTCGCCTTTCTCCACCAGTTTTTCCTTCAGGAGCGCTTCCAGCTCTTCGTAGGCAATCTCATGGGCGGCCCGTCGGAGGGCCGCTTCGGCTTTTGCACCTCGTCTCCGCAAAAGTAAGAATGCCGCGACGCCTCCCGCACCGAGAATACCGACCGCGATCAACCCGTATATCCACCATCTTACCGGTTCGGGAAAAGCGACGGGAGGCACGATCTCCTTGATGGCTAAATCGGCCAAATTCTCCGGCAGAAGCGATTTGACTTGAATGGTCAACTCTTCGCTTTCAATCTCATGCCTTTTATCTTCCCCCTTTTTCCAGAATACTATCTTCATTGGGGGAATCTTGTATTCACCGGAAAGGAATGGCTCCAAGTCGTAGGATTTCTTTAATTGCACTATACTTTCCTTGACCAGTTGGGGGGAGGGGGCACGGTAATTGACAATGCCGAATTGCTCCAGCTTCTCGCCGAACTCAGGCAGCGAGACCTCGTATTCCTCCTGGGCGAGAACCTCAAGAGACAACCGGAGACGATCGGCGATCGTAATCTCCTGGCGGCTCACTTTGACGGTAAAGGTTACCGGACCCCGCTCATATACCTTTTCGATTTCAAAGGCCTTAGTTGGCGTTTCTGGAGCTTCCTCTTTCTCGCAGCCGGTTCCCGTAAGGGTAAGGAGGGGGAATAGGATTGCTAAATAAAGTATTTTATATATTTGCGGATATTTCATATATTATTATATTAATAAATCCTAAATCCCAAATTCTAAATCCTAAACAAATCCAAAATCCAAATATCGAATGTTCAAAACAGTTCCTTCGACAAGCTTCCTTCGATAAACTCAGGACAGGCAGGACAAGGTTTTGATTTTTGGATTCAGCCTTCGTAGCCAACCACCTTCGCTGAGCCAACTCCGCTGAAGCAGCAGTGAAGGCCGGAAGCTAAAGCGTCGGTTGAACTACGGCGAAGTAGGCTTTTGATCATTTGAAATTGTTTAGAATTTAGGATTTAGTGCTTAGGATTTACCCTGTTGGTGCTTAGAATTTGTTTATCTATCTATATTTACAACACTACCCCATGTGCAATTATTTTTGCCGTTATATATAACGCCGTCCGGCTGAGCGACGGGACAGCATCAGAGGCGCTCGTAGAGGAAAGAAGGCCTCTCACCGTTCCTATTATTTGCTTTCATCCTTGCTCTGCGGCGGTTTCTGGGCATCCGCTTCGGACCCGCCGGGTGTTTTCTCGGGGAATCGGGAGGTATGGATGACGACATTATAGCGCTCCTTGAGCTGCGACAGGAGTGCCTCCTGAACCTCAGCTTCCTTCCGGGAGCGGAGTGCCCGGTACACCTCGGAACGGGCCTCCGCAAATGTCTTTTGACGCTCCTCCTCCCGATACTCCTGTTTATGGGCTTCGTAATAGGTTTGGAGATCGCCGGGCGTGATCTTAATCTGATCGGCAAGTTCCTTTTCCAGAACCTGCTGAGCCAGAATGCTTCGCTCAGCATCACGCAAAACCGCCCGGACTTCGGGATCCTCGGCCAACCTATCCTCCCGTGCCTTGCGATAAAGCATCTCTTTCACAAGAAGTTGATTCAGGATATGTAGCCTCTCTGACGCCGAGGAAAAGTGCTTGAGTAAGTCTTCTCTCTGACTTTTCCGTTGTTCCTCGGACATAAATGCTGCCCTGGTTGACATTTGGCGATCGATTTGCTCATCGATCCACCGGTCAATCTCGGATTTCGTGATCTTAAGGGTACCGATCTCGGCCAAAACCTCCTCTCCGGAGCCATTTTCAGTGGTCGCGACCCCAACGCGGTCGGCCAGCTCATAGCGTAAGGCGGCGAATTTCCCCAGAGACTCAAGGTTTTCCTGAATACGCCGATTGATTTCTGGTTCCAACTCAGGAATTTTCGCAAAGCTTTCCGATCGGTAGTAGGCCTCGAGGGCCTGGTCATGCTTTCCGGCATCCTGGTAGAGCTTGCCGATCCGGTACCAGACCTTGGCGCGCTCTTCCGTTCCAATGTCGGCCCGGGAAAGATACTGTTTCCAGGCATCGGTCGCACGGTCGGGGATGCCCTGCTTCTCCAGTTTTAACGCCAATTTCTTACGAGCTTCGAGAGAAAGCCCTGCGTCAGATGAGGGTACTTCTCCACGCCGTGCCCCATACAGTGAGACAAGCAGATTTATTGCACCTACGGTCAGCAGACAGACAAGCAGGATGAAGACGGATCTATTTAGCCCGGCTGAGGGCTTCCGCTCGGGCAGTTTCAGATTAAGTTCGTCAGCCATTGTTGCAATCCTCCAATATTTTATTTCAATCGCCGCTCGCGGGTTCGAAAGAAGCTTACGAGATCTTTTACATAATCTCGGCCGGTAACTACCTCAGTATGATCCACATCTATTGAGCGGAACATCTTGCGCAGACGGTCTGACCGCTGACGGCCCAGTTGATCATATTCCTGGCGTATGCTTGTGCTCCCGGTATCAATGACGATCCGCTCGCCCGTTTCCGCATCCTCCAACTCCACGAGTCCCACATTCGGCATGTGGATTTCCCGGGGGTCGGTGATGGAGAGGGCGATCAGATCGTGCCGTTTGCCCAGTATTCGGAGAGGCTTTTCAAAATCCTCGCTCTGAAAGTCTGAAATCAGGAATACCACGCACCGTTTATGCGTTATGCGGCCGAGATAATCGAGGGCCTCTGCGATGTTGGTTTGAACCCTCCGCGGGCGGAAGTTAAGGAGTTCCCGAATTAGGCGCAGAACGTGCGAGACACCTTTTTTGGGCGGGATAAACATCTCAATGGTATCCGTAAACACGATGAGGCCCACCTTGTCGTTATTCTTGATCGCGGAAAACGCAAGCAGGGCACATAGCTCGGCTGCTACCTCGTTCTTGGTTTTCTCAATACTGCCAAACGCCCCGCTTGCCGACAAATCCACGAGAAACATGATGGTGAGCTCCCGCTCTTCGACGAAGCGCTTCACATACGGGTGACCCATGCGGGCGGTTACATTCCAATCAATGGTACGAATCTCATCGCCGGGAGTGTATTCGCGAACTTCATCAAACTCCATCCCCCGACCTTTGAAGACACTCTCGTATTCTCCGGCAAGGATGTCGTTAACCGCTTTGCTGGTATAGATTTCGATGTAACGAATTTTCTTTGCCAGTTCTTTGGGAATCAAGGTACTTCCACCGTATCGAATATCTGTTTCACAATATCCTCTGATGTTTTTTCTTCAGCTTCCGCTTCATAAGTAACGATCACACGATGCCGAAGAACGTCCATGCCGATATCCTTTACGTCCTGAGGAGTGACGTATCCGCGCCCATTTAGGAGTGCATGTGCCTTGGCTGCTATGGTGAGGAAGATCGAGCCCCGGGGAGATGCTCCGTAGCGGATCAGATCACGGATTTCCAGCTTGTATTTCTCCGGCTCTCGGGTTGCCTCCACGATATTAACGATATATTCCTCAATCTTCTCATCCATGTAGATTTCGTCCGCGAGCGTGCGGAGTTGCAGGATATCCTTTGGGGCCAAAACGGACTCAACCTCGATTTGCGGGGACGAGCGGGCCATCCGTTTCAGGATCTGGTGCTCTTCCGCTTTAGTCGGGTAGGAGATTTTGAGTTTCAACATAAAACGGTCAACTTGCGCTTCCGGCAGAGGGTAGGTTCCTTCCTGCTCGATCGGGTTCTGGGTGGCCAGTACCATGAAGGGATCTTCCAGCTTGTAACTCTGGTTGCCAATAGTAACCTGCCGTTCTTGCATTGCTTCCAACAGTGCACTCTGGACCTTGGCCGGCGCACGGTTGATCTCATCAGCAAGGATGATATTGGCAAAGATCGGCCCCTGCTTTGTGGTAAAATCTCCGGTTTTCGGGTTGTAGATCAGGGTTCCAATCAGGTCAGCCGGCAGGAGATCCGGCGTAAACTGGATGCGCTGAAACGATGCCTGGATAGTCCTGGCCAGGGTGGTCACGGACAGAGTTTTAGCTAGACCGGGTACACCCTCGATGAGGGCGTGGCTATTGCATAGAAGCGCCAGCAGAAGCCGATCTATGAGATAATCCTGTCCAATGATGACTTTTCCGATCTCGCTCCGAATTCGCCCCAGAAGGGCACTCTCCTGTTCGACCCGCTCACTGATTTGTTTAACATCTACCGCCATGTTTCAAGCTCCTTTCCGTTTATTTTCCTTTCCTCCGGCATCCACCCGATATCCGCTCCGCCAGAATTTTGGTTCATATTATCTATTATTTTTTAGCTGTTTTCTCCAACCGGTTATTTCCCTCTAAGTGAAGAACATTACAACAATACAAAGACATTTTCCAATATAATAAAGTTCATTCTTTTTGGAAGAATGAGGAGGAATTTTCAGTCATTCCACGGCAGGGTAAGCGTAAACGGGCCCGCGTTCTTGCTCCTTATGATCTTGGCAATCTCGCCTAGTTTGACCTCACCTACATTTTCACCTTCAGCTGCCCTCGCGCTCTATGGCGATGCATTTTCTAATGTCAAACAAATCGAAGGCAAGGAATGGGGTCACATCTTGAATAGTGAATTATACGAATTAAGATGTGGTTTTCTTACCCTCCCCAGCTTGCTTTATCTTATTCTATCTTGCCGGATAAGTCCTTAACTCCTTTTTTCATTTTCCCCCCTGTCCGCCTCGAGCTTTTTTGATTGGGCAAACTGTGAGCTGAGCAGTTAAACGGTTCATCTTCATCAATTATTTATTTAGCGGCAAAATTGAAGGGGAATGGGGTCACGTCTTGAATAGTGAATTATGCAAATCAAGATACGGTTTTTTGACCCTCCCCAGCTTGCTTTATCTTATCCCAGTTTGTGGGAATTATCAATTCCGTGATAGTAAGTTCAAATCCACCTACGCCAGCCTACTTCGCCCGATTGGCTACGTAAGGCCAAAGGGCTACGGCAGAACAAGTTCCAAAGCCCCAATTTCAAACAAAACCCTAAGCACTAAACTCTAAATCCTAAATAATATCAAATGATCGAAATTCTAAATCCATCCTTCGAGACGCTTCGCCCTTCGAGTGCCTCAGGACAAAGCTCCTCAGGACAGGCGGGAGAGGGAATATTTTGTTCCCCCTCACCCCTTCCCTCTCCCCCCCCTTCGAGACGCTTCGCCCTTCGAGTGCCTCAGGACAAAGCTCCTCAGGGCAGGCAGGGGAGAGGAAACTTTTAGGGGAAATGTTGGGTTAATAGCCAAGGAACCTGACCCGGACATCTTTGCCCGGTTCCCTCTCCATAAATATATTGACCCTAATCGTCATGTTTTTGAGAATCTCAACCTCCTTAAAAAATCCAAATCCTTCGAGACACTTCGTTCCTCAGGACAAGTTTCAGAGTTCAATCCTTCGAGACGCCCCACTCCCCATCGGGGCTCCTCAGGAAAACGGTTATTCAAAATCAAATTATTGAATTGGGCAATTTGGGCCAAATTGGCCTTTTTAGCCTCTGAAAAGGTTGGACGTCCGAACTTTTTGACCTCTTCCGGGGGCAAAATCTTCGTAGAATGCTGGGCGCCCAGCATTCTTGCCCCTCCCAGGGTCCTAAATCAGGGCAAAATGTGCGGCGCCGCACATTCTTGACCCTCCAAGAGTCCTAATGCAAGGCAAAATGTGCCTCGAGGCACACCCCTGACCTCCTCCGAGACCTCAACAACCTCAGAG
>SDBT01009076.1_pt1 | contig 16164 bp, 12 predicted proteins | sample 2277101 | NCBI WGS metagenome assembly SDBT01 (sample SAMN10404973, study PRJNA504765) | marine sediment metagenome | isolation source: marine sediment core GS10_PC15, 103 cmbsf | place: Arctic Ocean: Southern Knipovich Ridge | collected 2010 | reverse complement strand
AGCAGCGGGTAGCTGACAATAGCCCAAAGGGAAGGCTGATATTGGCCAATAGGAATCCTAATATTAGAACAAAGAAGCGGCATTAGTCTTCAGATTGTTGTGTGCTATTGCTGCTTGAAGAAACTGAAGGAGAAGATAATATGGCAACAAAAGATGAAATTTTAGAATCCATTGCGAACATGACAGTCCTGGAAGTGTCGGAGCTGGTCAAGGCGATGGAAGACAAGTTCGGTGTCACGGCAGCCGCTCCGGTGGCTGTAGCTGCGGCTCCTCTTGCCGCTGACGGCGGTGAGGCTGCAGAGGAGCAGACCGAGTTCACAATTGTGCTTAAGGGTTTTGAGGACGGCAAGAAAATTCCTGTCATCAAGGTAGTCCGGGCGTTAACCGGTATTGGCCTCAAGGACGCAAAGGATCTTGTCGAAGCTGGAGATAAACCCATCAAGGAAGGTATTTCAAAAGAAGAAGCCCAGAAAGCCAAAGAAAAACTGGAGGCAGCTGGCGCTACTGTTGAACTTCAATAAGGTTCACGTTTTCGTCTCTTTCACAGAAAACATAGATCTCAAAAACGACCGGTGTGTCCTCAGGACAGCCCGGTGGTATCCATATTATTGGGAGGGATTGCATGTTCGATAATACCAAATCGATAAACCGAATATATCTTGGTAAGGAATTCGATGATGTCATGAAGATACCCAATCTGATTGATATCCAGATCTCCTCGTTTGAGCAATTTATGCAGAGGGAGCACCTGGCCGCAGGCAACGAGGTGCAAAAACAGGGTCTGGAAGAGGTTTTTCAATCGATTTTTCCGATAGAGAGCCCCAATGGCGATCTCGTGCTGGAGTACTGCGGCTACACTTTGCATGAGAGCAATCTGAAACTTTCGGAGTTTGAGTGTAAACAGAAGGGCCTCACCTATGCCATCCCTGTCAAAGCCAAGATAAATCTCGTTTTTGTGCATACCGGTGAGATACGACAGAAAGAGATCTATATGGGAGATATCCCGCTTATGACCGCAAGGGGTACCTTCATCATCAACGGCGCGGAGCGGGTAGTAGTGAGCCAGATTCACAGATCCCCCGGCGTTATCTTCTCGCACGAGAAGGGGCTCTATTCGTCGAGGATTATTCCATACCGGGGTTCCTGGCTCGAGTTCGAGATTGACCAGAAGAAGGAGCTCATTTACGCAAAAATAGACAGAAAAAAGAAAATTCTGGTTACGATGTTTTTGCGCGCTTTAGGATACGAATCACGGGAGAGCATCATCGAGCTATTCTACAAAACGAAAGCCGTAAAACTCTCCGAATCCAGGGAGGAAAAGGAAAAGCTGGTCGGCAGCGTTTTCGCAAAAGCCATTTATATCAAAGAGGAGGAGAGCGAGAAGAAGATCTATCGGGCGGGCGACAAGATACATCCCCACGACGTCGAAGAGCTTCTGCATCAAGGAATTAAACAGATAGAAATCATTGACTTCGATCATGCCGATTCCATCCACTCACCGATTTTTCTCAACTGTTTCGAGAGGGAAGAGGTGAAGCTCGTTAGGGACGATACCGATAGGGACGAGCCGACGAAGGAAGAGGCGCTCTCAAATGTCTATTCGATCATCATGCCCGGTGAGCCCATTACGCTGGAGAATGCTGAAAAGGATCTGGCTTCAATGTTCTTTTCGCCCCGTCGGTACAATCTCGGCCGGGTTGGTCGATACAAGCTCAACAAGAAGTTCGACTACGGCGAGTCATTCGATACCCACACCCTTACAAAGGAGGACATCATCAACACGATGGCTTTCCTTGTAAAGGTGTATATCGGCGAGGCCAACGTAGACGACATCGATCACTTGGGCAACAGAAGGATAAGGTCTGTTGGCGAGCTCCTGGCCAATCAGCTGAAGGTCGCCTTTACAAGAATGGAGCGTATCGCCAAAGAGAGGATGTCACTCAAAGAAACTGACACTATCAAACCTCAGGATATCATCTCTATCAAACCAATCGTTGCCAGCCTGAAGGAGTTTTTCGGTTCCAGCCAGCTCTCCCAGTTTATGGATCAAGTCAACCCCCTTGCCGAGCTAACCCACAAGCGAAGGTTAAATGCTTTGGGACCGGGAGGACTCTCGAGAGACCGGGCGGGTTTCGAGGTTCGAGACGTTCATTACAGCCACTATGGTCGAATGTGTCCTATCGAAACACCGGAAGGACCCAATATCGGATTAATTGTTTCTCTGGCCAATTATACTCGGGTCAATGAGTATGGGTTTCTTGAAACTCCCTACAGGAAGGTATCCAGAGGCCGAGCGACAAACAGTATTGAGTATCTTTCGGCCATGGACGAGGAAAAGCATTTCATCGCCCAGGCTAATACTCCTCTGAAAAAGGACGGAAGTTTCCTCGAAAAGCTAATCTCCGTACGTAAATCGGGAGACTATACAACCCGAACGGCCGATGATATTTCCTACATGGACGTTTCACCGAAACAGATCGTTTCCACATCGGCCTCGCTAATACCCTTTTTAGAGCACGATGACGCGAACCGGGCCCTCATGGGATCAAATATGCAACGGCAGGCGGTACCGTTGCTGCAGCCGGAACCTCCGAGGGTGGGGACTGGCATGGAAGGCAAGAGTGCATACGATTCAGGAGTGCTGGTGATTGCGAAACGTGCGGGTGTCGTGGAGTTTGTCTCAGCTACAGAAATAGTCGTGAAACCGAGCAATTCTGCTAAAAAGAACGATATGGATGCCTATAGGCTTTTCAAGTACCAGAGAACGAATCAGGACACCTGTTTTCACCAAAAACCGATCGTTAAGGTGGGGCAGAAGGTTGCTGAGGGGCAGGTTATCGCTGACGGACCGGCAACCTATCAGGGTGAGCTGGCTCTGGGACGTAACATATTGGTCGCGTTCATGCCTTGGCATGGGTACAACTACGAGGATGCCATTCTTGTATCGGAAAATATCGTGAAAGACGATATTTTTACCTCGATCCACATCAAGGAATTCAATATCGAGGTGAGAGAGACAAAGCTGGGACCCGAAAAAATTACTCGGGACATACCCAACACGAACGAGGGTTCTTTCGAAAACCTCGACGATGAGGGAATTGTGAGGATCGGCGGAAAGATCACATCCGGGTCTATACTGGTCGGGAAAGTCACACCGAAATCCGAGACCGATTCTACCCCGGAGTTCAAGTTGCTCAACTCCATTTTCGGTGAGAAGGCAAAGGATGTGAGGGACACCTCGCTGAAGGTGCCCCACGGTGTCAGCGGCACTGTCATCGATATACAGAGGTTAAAGCGATCCGAGGGGGATGATCTGAATCCCGGCGTTATCGAAGTCGTAAAGGTGCTTATCGCCACGAAACGAAAGCTCCAGGAAGGCGACAAGATGGCAGGGCGTCACGGAAATAAAGGAGTCATTGCGAGAGTGCTTCCCGAGGAAGACATGCCCTTTATGGAGGACGGGACGAGTATCGATCTTATCCTCAATCCTCTCGGAGTCCCCTCTCGTATGAACCTGGGTCAGATTCTGGAGACCGAGCTGGGCTGGGCCGCGGTTGCGTTGGACGAGTGGTACAGCACACCGGTCTTTCAGTCTGCTACCAGCGAGATGATTGAGGAAAAACTCAAAAGTGCCTCATTGCCGAATAACTCGAAGATAGTGCTGTACGACGGTCGAACGGGAGTCGCTTTCGAAAACCCCGTTTACGTTGGTTACATCTATATGTTGAAGCTGCATCACCTCGTTGATGATAAGATGCACTCACGCTCCACAGGGCCCTACTCTCTCGTCACTCAGCAGCCTCTCGGAGGAAAAGCTCAGTTTGGCGGCCAGCGATTAGGAGAGATGGAGGTTTGGGCTTTGGAGGCGTACGGAGCCGCCCACACCCTGCAGGAGCTCCTGACAGTGAAATCCGACGACATGATCGGCCGCGCGAAGATATACGAGAGTATCGTAAAGGGTGAAGTTGCTTCTCCTGCAGGAGTGCCCGAATCCTTCAACGTTCTCGTTCAAGAGCTGAGAGGGCTTGCCCTGGATTTCTCTATATATGATTCCAAGGGAAAGCAGATCGCTCTGACAGAGAGAGATGAGGAATTGATAGCAAAACAAGGAAGTCATTTTTAGGGGGGGTATCGTAACATGAGAGATCTTCAGGATTTCGACAATATTCTCATTAAGCTTGCCTCACCGGAAAAGATCCGCGCCTGGTCGTACGGCGAGGTCAAAAAACCGGAGACCATTAATTACCGGACCCTCAGACCGGAAAAAGATGGTCTGTTCTGCGAGAGGATTTTTGGGACGACCAAAGAGTGGGAGTGCTACTGCGGTAAGTTCAAGTCCATCCGCTACAAGGGTGTCATTTGCGACCGTTGCGGAGTCGAGGTCACGCATTTCAAGGTTCGACGGGAGCGGATGGGTCACATCGAGCTCGCCTCTCCGGTCTCTCACATCTGGTATTACAGATCGGTCCCGTCGCGAATGGGACTCCTGCTGGATCTGAGTATCGCGGCGCTTCGTTCCATTCTGTACTACGAGAAGTACATCGTAATCGACGCCGGAGACACGGACTTGAAAAAGATGGAGCTGCTGACCGAAGAGGAGTACATCGAGTCGCAGGAGCGCTACGGTATGGCCTTTACAGCAGGGATCGGAGCGGAGGCGATTCGTGCCATCCTTCAGCAGATCGATCTCGATGGTCTCAGCGTCGAGCTGAGGGTCAAGATGGTTGAGAAGGGTCGAAAGGCGGACAAACGCCTGCTCAAAAGGATTGAGATCGTTGAGAACTTTCGAGATTCTGAAAACAAGCCAGAGTGGATGATTTTGGATGTTGTGCCCGTTATTCCTCCGGAGCTCAGACCCATGGTTCAGCTCGACGGTGGACGGTTTGCTACCTCGGATCTTAACGATCTCTACAGGCGCGTCATCAACAGGAACAACCGTCTCAAGAGGCTTCAGTCTCTCAACGCGCCGGATATCATTATCAGGAACGAAAAACGAATGCTTCAGGAGGCCGTGGACGCCCTTTTTGACAACTCGAAAAAGAAACGGGTCGTAAAGGGTGCATCGAACAGACCTCTCAAATCTCTTTCGGATATGCTCAAAGGAAAGCAGGGCCGATTCAGACAGAACCTGCTCGGAAAACGAGTGGATTATTCGGGACGATCTGTTATTGTCGTCGGACCCGAATTAAAGTTGCACCAGTGCGGGCTACCAACCAAGATGGCACTGGAGCTCTTCAAACCCTTTATCATGAAAAAGCTCGTCGAAAAGGACGTGGTTTATAACATAAAGAAGGCAAAGGCGCTGGTGGAGCAGGAGGCGCCCGAGGTCTTTGCCATTTTGGACGACGTGGTTTCCGAGCATCCGATCCTCTTGAATCGGGCGCCCACATTGCACAGGCTGGGCATCCAGGCATTCGAGCCCGTCCTGGTAGAGGGCAAGGCCATCAAACTGCATCCACTTGTCTGTCACGCCTTTAATGCCGATTTCGATGGGGACCAGATGGCCGTTCATATTCCCCTGACCCAGGCTGCCCAGATCGAGTGTTGGACTCTTATGCTTTCAAGCAAAAACATTCTCGATCCGGCAAACGGACATCCGATCGCTATTCCAACACAGGACATGGTGCTGGGGATATCCTATCTGACAAAGGTGAGGCCCGGCGCCAAAGGCGAGAAGAAAGTCTTCTCTTCGATCAATGAGGTTCTCATGGCCGTGGACAACCGGGATGTCGATTACCAGGCTCTCGTCAAAGTGAAGATCGATGGCGAATACATGGAAACTACCCCGGGTCGTGTCATCTTCAACGAGGAGTTGCCGGAGCAGATCGAGTATATCAACCAGGCTGTAGGCGAGCCTGAGTTGAGAGAGTTGATTGCCAGCACCTATACGAATCACGATCCCTATATAACTGTCGAGATGCTCGACAACATAAAGACTCTGGGATTCGAATACGCCACGCGGTTCGGTGCGACCATCGGAATGGATGATATTATCGTTCCCGCTCAGAAGGGCAAGCTCATCAGTGAGGCTAACAAACAGGTAGAGGCCATTCAGAACCAGTATCTGCAGGGTCATATCACAAACGAGGAGAGGTACAATCGGGTGGTAGAGGTCTGGAGCACCACAAATGAAGCGCTGACGAATGAGTTGATGGATGAGCTCAAAAACGACAAGCAGGGATTTAATCCTGTTTATCTTATGGTTAACTCGGGTGCCAGAGGCAGTCGTTCACAGGTCAGACAGCTGGGGGGTATGCGTGGACTGATGGCCAAACCTTCGGGGGATATCATAGAGCTGCCTATCAGATCGAACTTTAAAGAAGGTCTTTCCGTTATCGAATTCTTCATCTCTACGAATGGGGCGAGGAAAGGTCTGGCGGATACGGCGTTGAAGACCGCCGACGCCGGTTATCTGACGCGACGTTTGGTAGACATAGCACAGGATGTTGTAGTCAACGATGAGGACTGCGGCACCATCAACGGTATCGAGCGTCGTGCCATAAAGGACGGTGAAGAGATCGTTGAGTCATTGAAAGACAGAATCGTTGGTCGTTTCACCCTGGAGCGGGTCAAACACCCAATCACTGGTGAAATCATCATAGACGTAAATCAGGAGATCACCGATGATCTTGCCGAGAGTATCGAAGCAGCGGGTGTCGAGAGCGTTCGTATGCGAACCGTTCTCACCTGTGAGGCCCGGTATGGGGTGTGTGTCAAATGCTATGGCAGAAACCTCGCGACAGGCAAGAGGGTGCATATTGGCGAGGCTGTAGGCATCATAGCGGCTCAATCCATCGGCCAGCCCGGAACTCAGCTAACGATGCGGACCTTCCATATCGGTGGCACTGCGACAAAGATAAGTGAAGAGAATCGTGTGTATCTCAAGTACCCTGTCCTCGTGAAGGAGTTTTTTGGAAATACCGTGAACAGGCCGAACGGCAACCTGCTTTTCACACGGAAGGGTAAGCTCAACGTGGCCAAGGTAATCCAGGATATACCGGTGCGGAAAAACGATAAGATATTGGTTAAGGACGGAGAGAAAATCCTGCGGGACACTCCGATAATCCGGCGAGGGAAAAAGGACGTTGTTTCAACCGATGTCGCCTATGTGCACAGGAAGGGTAAGAGTCTGCTTCTCATCGCCCAAGATCAGGTCGTCGAGATTCGAAACGGCTCGGAGTTACTGGCAAAACCGGGAGATGTCGTGCAGGCCGAGGAGACGATAGCCTTTTTCGATCCCTTCAGCGAGCCGATCATTTCGGAAGTAGAAGGAACGGTGAAGTTCGAGGATATTCTCCTTGGCACGACTCTTAAAGAGGAGATAAACGAGGACACGGGCAAGATCGAAAAGAAAGTCACCGAGTATACTCTCGAATCGCTCCAACCAAGAATCGTGGTGTGCGATGATAACGGAGAAGAGCTGGCCACTTATCACCTTCCAGGGGCTGCGTATCTGAATATCGACGACGGCGATTCTATCAAGGCGGGCCGTATTCTGGCAAAGATGCTCAAAGAGAGCGTCAAAACGCGGGATATTACGGGTGGTCTGCCGAGGGTTGGGGAGCTTTTCGAGGCGAGAAGGCCCAAGACCCCTGCGGTCCTCTCCCAGATCGGCGGTCAAGTTGTTTTCCGTGGTCTTATGAAGGGCAAGAGGATTATCATGGTCGTCGATCCCTTTGGAAAGGAATATAAGCATCTCGTTCCCATGGGAAAACACCTGTACGTCCGCGATGGCGATCTCGTGGAGGCGGGGGAACCACTCTGTGAGGGCAGTATAGATCCTCATGATATTCTCAATATTCTCGGTGAAAACGCACTGCAGAATTTTTTGGTGAATGAAATCCAGGAGGTCTACCGTCTTCAAGGGGTCAATATAAACGACAAACACATCGGGATCATCATTAAGCAGATGATGCGTAAGGTTGAAATGTTGCGTGTTGGAGATACGAATTTCATACTGGGTCAGCAGGTCGATCGATACAAGTTCCATGAGGAAAACCGCAAGGTCGTCCGAGAGGGAGGCCAGCCTGCAGTTTCCAGACCGATGCTTCTGGGAATTACCAAGGCGTCTCTGAATATCGATTCGTTCATTTCCGCCGCCTCCTTCCAAGAGACCACGAGAGTGCTCACCAATGCTGCCATTGCCGGCTCCAGAGACCAACTGAGAGGTCTGAAAGAGAACGTTATTATTGGCCATCTGATTCCCGCCGGTACGGGCATGATGTCGTATCGGAAGGTGAAGCTTTTTGACGAAAACAAGGAGGATCTTGATATAACGCTGAGCAGGATCATAGAGGAGAAACAGAAGGAAAAGGAGAGCATACAAGCGGAACCCCTTACGGAAGACACAGGCGTTGCCATCTCTTGAGTGTAAGAACACTCATTAGTGTAAGAACACTCATTAGTGTAAGAACACTCATTAGTGTAAGAACACTCATTAGTGTAAGAACACTCATTAGTGTAAGAACACTCATTAGTGTAAGACACACTCATTGTGAGTGCTAGCGCACTCTTGATTACTGAGCATATACTGATTGCAAAGCAATCATTATATGTGGGGGTAATCAGTGGAGTGTTGCCAAAAAGGGGCGAAGCAGGCCAGGCAGTGTTGTTGACAGCAACTTTGCCCTCGGTATATACTATCCGGGGCATATAATGCCTAAGATGCGGATCTAGCTTCTGCTGGAATGCTGAACGCGATTTTTCAGCATCGAAGGGTTGGGTTACAAAGACAGTAAAAGATAACATACTCATAAAAAAAGAAGAGGATGGGTTGACTTTTTCTGTATCTGTTGTTATTGTCTTCTCTTTATATACCAAAGAAATACAATAGCCAGTCGCTTAATCGAGTGGTCGCCTCAGCGAGCTAAAGATCGCTATGAGGTTTCAAGGAAAGTGAAAAGGAGCAGAGATAGGTATGCCTACTATAAGCCAACTTATTCGAAAGGGTAGAAAGGCTACGCACAAAAAGAATCACGCTCCGGCTCTTGGATCATGCCCTCAGAAGAGGGGTGTGTGCATCAGAGTTATGACTTTCACACCCAAGAAGCCGAACTCAGCGCTCAGAAAAGTGGCAAGGGTGCGGCTCGTTCATGGGATTGAGGTAACTGCCTATATTCCGGGCATAGGGCACAACCTCCAGGAGCACTCTGTCGTTCTTATTCGTGGAGGAAGAGTCAAAGATTTGCCCGGAGTACGTTACCATATTATACGGGGAGCCAAAGACACATTTGGTGTAGAGGATAGGAAGAAGGCTCGATCGAAGTATGGAACCAAAAAGCCAAAGGCATGAGCTGATTCAGGAGTAATTCTGTGCCAAGACGTAGAGTAATACCAAGGCGGCTGCTTGAAGGTGATCCGAAGCACAATAGCCCGGTTCTGGAAAAGTTTATCGCACGTATGATGCAAGAGGGAAAGAAGTCCGTGGCAAGACGCATTGTCTATGACGCTCTCGAGGTTCTTCGACAGAAGCTTGACCAGAATCCTCTGGATGCTTTTTTGAAGGCTCTCGAAAATGTCAAACCTCTTGTGGAAGTCAAATCCCGACGGGTTGGGGGATCAACGTATCAGGTGCCCGTTGAGATCAGGGATTCTCGAAGGGATGCCCTGGCCATGCGGTGGATAATACAATTTGCACGCCAGCGATCGGGAATATCGATGAGCCAGAGGCTAAGCGCTGAATTGCTAGATGCCTTTAATACTACAGGGGCAGCATTCAAGAAGAAAGAAGATACCCACAGGATGGCTGAGGCCAATAAGGCATTCGCCCACTACAGATGGTAAAAGCATCTGCAGTAGTTATGTGTGTAGACCGGAATTCTGAATGCATCAGGGATGATTCAGATATTCAAGGTGGGTTGAGAACTGAAAGGTTTTAATTGGTCGTTCATAAACCAAAGGTATACTTAGTGAATGGGTCATCAGCTAGAGAGAATCCGCAATATCGGTCTTATGGCTCATATCGACGCGGGAAAGACAACGACCACGGAACGTATTCTCTTCTATGCCGGTCGAACCCACAGGATGGGAGAGGTACACGCTGGTGAGTCCCAAATGGACTGGATGGAGTTGGAGAAAGAGCGGGGAATCACGATCACCGCTGCCTCCACATTCTGCACCTGGAAAGACCACCAGATAAACATAATTGATACACCCGGCCATGTTGACTTCACGGCCGAGGTGGAACGATCTTTGAGAATATTAGATGGAGCGATTGGAATTTTCTGTGCCGTTGCCGGTGTAGAGTCCCAAAGCGAAACGGTTTGGAAGCAGGCAAATCGATACGGAGTTCCCAGGCTCATTTTTATCAACAAGATGGACCGACCCGGAGCCGATTTCGATCGTGTCGTTAGTGAGCTTCACGGTCGGTTGGGAGCTAATGCGGTTCCGCTGCAGATTGCGGTGGGACTCGATGGTGAGTTTCGGGGCATTGTGGACCTCGTTTCAATGAAAGCCATCATTTGGGACGAGGATGAGTTGGGATCAAGATACACCGAGGGAGAGATTCCTGAGGAACTCTTGGGCAGGGCCGAGGATCAAAGGATCAATCTTTTAGAGAAGCTATCGGAAATTAACGATATTTTTTTGGAAGATTATCTGGAGGGTGTGAGCTTGCCAGCAGATAGGCTTATCTCTGAAATCAGAGAAGCCACCGTTTCGGGAAAGTTATTTCCTGTTTTCTGCGGTGCTGCTTTTAAAAACAAGGGGATTCAAACACTCCTGGATGCCGTGGTTGATTTTCTTCCTTCCCCCGTAGATTTGCCGCCTGTGACGGGTATCTATCCCAGCACAGGTGATTTTATCACGAGGGCGCCCTCGACGGATGAACCCTTCGCTGCTTTGGGATTCAAGGTGACTACGGATCCGTATGTGGGAAAGCTGACCTACATAAGGGTCTATTCCGGCAAGATAAGTGCAGGCGATTATGTCTTCAACTCAAGTGCGGACCGACGTGAGCGTATCAGCCGCATTCTGAGGATGCATGCAAATAATAGGGAAGACGTAAAAAGCGCGCGGGCGGGTGATATTGTGGCGGCGGTTGGCCTCAAGCGAACGACGACCGGTGAAACACTCTGTGATGGGCGGAATCCGATCATACTGGAGTCCATGATTTTTCCGGAGCCCGTTGTATCCGTTGCGATCGAACCTCAGAGTAAATCCGACGAGAAGCAACTACTATTAGCTCTGCAGAGGCTTTTGGATGAGGATCCGACATTCAACGTGAATTACAACAGGGAGACAGGACAGACGGTAATAGCTGGTATGGGTGAGTTGCATCTGGAGGTGCTGGTAGAGAGACTAATTCGGGAGTTTAATGTTCGTGCTAATGTCGGCAGACCGGAGGTTGCATATCGGGAGACCATTACCGAGATTGCAGATGCGGAAGCCGAATTCGATCGGGAGTCCGGTGGTCGTAGACAGTACGGGCGCGTTGTAATGCGCTTTGAACCGCTTCCTATAGGAACGGGCTTTCTGTTTGAGAATAAGCTAGCGGGGGGCGCGGTTCCCAAGGAGTATATTCCCGCGATCCAGAAGGGGGTCGAGGACGCTTGTTCATGTGGGGTAATTGCTTGTTATCCCATGGTCGATTTTCGAGCGATTCTCCTTGACGGTTCGTATGATGAGCTGGATTCAAACGTAATGGCCTTCGAGATCGCCGCTTCCATGGCCTACAAGTCCGGCCTCAGCCGGGCAGGGCCTGTGATTCTAGAACCGATTATGGAGGTGGAGATCCATACAGCCGAAGAATTTTTGGGGGATCTTATATCCGATGTGACCTCGAGAATGGGCAAAATTATGGGAGTCGAAGAAGGATATGGGGGGAAAATAATATCTTCCCAGATTCCTCTGAGGACGATGTTCGGTTACACCACAGAGCTCCGATCGAGAACTCAGGGGCGTGCGACGCACACGATGCAGTTCTGGGAATACCAGAAGATCCCCAGAGCGGTACAAGAGAAAATAGTGGAAAAGACCCGCAAGGGTTATTAAATTTGGAAGAATTTACACTTTCAACTAGATTAAAATTGTGCTAAATTGTTGAGCCAATTTTTTTAGAGGAGGATGTTAGAATGGCAAAGGCGAAATTTGAGAGAACGAAACCTCATATCAACGTAGGGACGATCGGTCACGTTGATCACGGGAAAACTACACTGACAGCTGCCATTACAATGTTTTGCAATCAGAAGTTTGGCGATAAGGTGATGTCCTACGAAGATATTGACAACGCACCCGAGGAAAAGGCTCGTGGTATCACCATCAACACCCGTCACGTGGAATATCAGACGGACAATCGTCATTACGCTCACGTCGACTGTCCCGGGCACGCGGACTATATCAAGAACATGATTACCGGTGCCGCTCAGATGGATGGTGCGGTCCTCGTTGTATCGGCTCCTGACTCTGTCATGCCCCAAACCCGTGAGCATATCCTTTTAGCCAGGCAGGTAGGAGTTCCAGCGATTATCGTTTATCTGAACAAGGTCGATTTGGTTGACGATCCGGAGCTTATCGATCTTGTCGAGGAAGAGGTGAAGGACGTTCTCAACGAGTACGGTTTTCCTGGTGATGAGATCCCAATTATTCGAGGTTCAGCGTTCAAAGCTATGGAAAACATCAACGATGAAGAAGCTCTTAAAAGTGTCATCGAGCTGCTCGAGGCGATGGATAGCTACTTTCCCGTTCCCGAGCGGGAAATTGATAAACCTTTCCTGATGCCCATTGAGGATGTTTTTTCGATCTCCGGTAGAGGCACCGTTGTAACCGGCAGGGTTTCCCGGGGTATTGTGAAGCTCGGTGACGATGTGGAGATTATTGGGATAAAGGATACTCAGAAGACGGTTGTAACGGGCGTCGAGATGTTCAACAAAATCCTCGAGGAGGGCCGGGCCGGAGACAATATCGGTACGCTTCTTCGGGGAATAGACAAAGACGCGGTCGAGCGAGGTCAGGTTCTCGCCAAACCCGGTTCGATCACACCCCATAAAAAATTCAAGGCCACCGTCGTCGTTTTGACAAAGGAAGAGGGAGGAAGACACTCTCCATTTTTTACCGGTTACCGCCCGCAGTTCTACTTCCGAACTACGGACGTCACCGGCACTGTGAGTCTCCCGGAAAGCAAACAGATGGTAATGCCCGGAGACCACACGGAAATTGATGTGGAGTTGATCAATACTATTGCAGTTGAACGGGGAGTTCCCTTCGCTATCAGGGAAGGCGGAAGGACCGTAGCGTCGGGACAGGTGATCGAGATCCTGGAATAGCAGCTGTTTGTACAGCAAAGTCGAGGGGTAGAGTAACGCCGCAGGGTAGAGCAAAGTCGAAATTCTGTCGGAAGCCGACTGACGTCGGCAGGCAAGCTAGCGTAGGTCTCTGCGACGCAATACGGAGGAGTAATGGCGCGAGAAAGAATTAGGGTACGGTTAAGGGGCTTTGATATCGAGTTGATCGATCAGAGTGCCAAAGCAATTGTGCAAACTGTTTTAAAAGCCGGAGCCAAGGTCTCAGGCCCAATTCCTCTTCCGACGATGATCAATAAATTCACGGTTCTTCGATCACCTCATGTGAACAAGAAGTCTCGTGAACAATTTGAGATGAGAACACATAAGAGACTGATCGATATCATTGAGCCTACGCCACCCGTTATGGATGCGCTAATGAAACTGGAGCTTCCTGCCGGAGTCGACGTAGAGATAAAGCAGTAGGGTAGAGGCGATGTTGGGTTTGATCGGAAAAAAAATTGGAATGACTCAGGTTTTCGACGATAGCGGAAATCTCACACCTGTGACGGCAGTCGAGATTAAACCGAATTTCGTTGTTGGAGAACGAACGCAAGAAAGGCACGGTTACAAGGCCGTCATTTTAGGGGCTTTCAATGTGAAGAAAACCCGTATAAAGAAACCGGTGGCAGGCCAGTTTCCCGATGGCGTGCCACCGACCCGATTAATGCTTGAGTTCAGAGATTACGAGGTTGATTGCAAGGTTGGGGACTCTTTAAGCCTTGATCTATTCGAAGGTGTGGGATTTGTAGACGTTCAGGGAACGTCGAAGGGGAAGGGATACCAGGGTGTCATGAAGCGACACGGTTTTAAAGGGGGTCGTAAGACACACGGATCAAAGTTTCATAGGACGGCTGGTTCTACGGGAATGGCCGCTTCGCCGTCCCGTGTTTTCAAAGGTACCAAGATGGCTGGAAGAATGGGTGGTGCGCGGACTACGGTGCATAATCTCAACCTCGTGGCCATTGATCAGGAAAAAAACCTGCTCTTAATCAAGGGAAGCGTACCCGGTGCGCGTAACAGCATAGTCATTGTCAAGAAGGCAAAGAAGAAATAACGAGTTAGAGGATGGATATGAAAAAGCAGGTCCTTGCTCTGGACGGCAGCGACTTGAGAAAAATAGAGCTTCGAGAGGAAGTTTTCAATATAGACGTGAGCGAAGGCTCTATCTATCACGCCATTCGCAACGAGTTGGCCAATCTGAGGATGGGTACGGCCTCTACAAAGACGAGAGGGGAAGTGAAAGGAAGCAATCGTAAGCCCTGGCGTCAAAAGGGAATAGGTCGGGCCAGGGCTGGTCAAAGACGCTCACCTGTATGGGTTGGTGGCGGTGTCACCTTTGGGCCGAAGCCCAGAGACTACAAGTACAGGCTACCACGTAAAATCAAGCGGCTGGCCATTAAATCTATCTTGACCATGAAAAACCGAGAGGATTGCATTAAGATCGTCGAAGATTTCAAAGTCGAGTCGGGAAAGACAAAAGACTTGATCAAGATTTTATCGAACTTCGTACCCAGTGAATCAACTGTGCTCATTCTCCCTAATGAAGACTCGCTTCTTAAGCGGGCGGGTTCCAATATCCCATGGTTGAAGTTTCTCAGCTTTAACCGACTGCGAGCCCATGATATCTTCTACGGTAAGAATTTGCTTTTTTTAGAAACTGCCGTGAAGAAGATCAATGAGATGTACGGCGACGCCAACGGAGAGTAGAGATGGAACTGAACCAGGTGATAATCGAACCAATACTGACGGAGAAATCTAATACTCAGAGAGACGAAAAAAAATATACCTTTCGGATTGATCAGCGGGCGAACAAAATCGAAGTGATCAAGGCAGTTAAGAAACTCTTCGACGTGCATCCGCTAAAATGCAATATCATTCAAGTCAAACCGAAGCCGAAAAAGGTTAGGATAAAAAAGGGACTTACCTCCGCGTGGAAGAAGGCGATCGTTACATTGCCATCCGATGAATCGATTTCAATTTTTGAAGGCGTTTAGGAGAGAAGACGGTGGGACTTAAGAAATATAAGCCGATGACACCCGCTTTGAGACAGACGGTGGGACTCGATTTCGATGAGCTGACAGAGACCAAACAGGAAAAAAGCCTTGTTAGAGGATTATCCTTCAAAGCGGGACGGGGTGCCCGTGGGCGAATCAGTGTGCGACGTAAAGGAGGACGGCACAAACGACTCTATCGCACCATCGATTTTCGGCGAGACAAGGTGGGTGTTCCAGGCAAAGTTATTAGCATCGAGTATGATCCCAACAGGAGTGCCAATATCGCACTGTTGCACTACGCCGACGGTGAGAAACGCTATATCTTGGCCCCCAACGGTCTTGAGTTGGGCGGGACGATTGTCAGTGGCCCAAACGCCCCTTTTGAGGTTGGAAACGCTATGCCTCTTGAAAAAATTCCTTTAGGCATGCAGGTACACAACGTAGAGCTGCAGCTGGGTAAGGGTGGCCAGCTCGCCCGGGCCGCCGGCACAGGAGCATCCCTGGTTGCCAAGGAGGGTGATTACGTTACTCTGAGGCTTCCTTCATCGGAAACGAGAATGATCTTCAAGAAATGCTATGCAACCCTAGGTGAGGTTGGTAACAAGGATTATATGAACGTCAGCTTGGGGAAAGCCGGTCGATCACGATGGCTTGGGAGAAGGCCCAAAGTTCGAGGGGTCGCCATGAATCCTATCGACCATCCCCATGGTGGTGGAGAGGGCAAGTCATCGGGGGGTAGGCATCCGGTCAGCCCCAAAGGGGTTCCAACGAAAGGGTACAAAACGAGAAAACGAAAAAAATATTCTGATAGCTTCATCATAAACAGAAGGAGTTAGGAGTGGTATTGTGTCGCGATCGATAAAGAAAGGTCCCTTTATAGAGAAGAGTCT
>SDBT01009075.1_pt1 | contig 16164 bp, 16 predicted proteins | sample 2277101 | NCBI WGS metagenome assembly SDBT01 (sample SAMN10404973, study PRJNA504765) | marine sediment metagenome | isolation source: marine sediment core GS10_PC15, 103 cmbsf | place: Arctic Ocean: Southern Knipovich Ridge | collected 2010 | reverse complement strand
AATACTGTTGTAACTACGACTGATGGAACAGTGGTAACAGATGGTTTATGGCATCATATCGCTGTTACTTTTGACCGTACTGGGAACATAATACGATATGTTGACGGTGTACAGACAGGCACAAAAGATGCTATTTCATCAATAGGCGATATCGACAATACCGGAGACCAGTTTATAGGTGTAAGGGCACTTGGAACGGGTGTCTGGTATGACGGGGACATTGACGATTTACGAATCTATAATGAAGTTCTTACCCCATCTCAAATTGCAGGATTAATTGGTACAGGCCGTTATGGTGGTGGAAGTAGGAACTATAGAAGAAGCAGATTTAATAGATAAGGAATAAATCATGGCGGAAAAAGTGAAAGGGACTTAAAATGAGCGGATTATTTGGCGGCGGCGGCGGTGATATAAAAACACCACCAGTACCTAAGACTCCTCCCATACCTACTGTGGATGAGCAGGTAAAAGATATAGCTAGGAAGAAACGGCCTCGTGGCAGACAAGAGACATTTTTGACTGGTGACTTAATCCCAGAAACAACAAAGAAAAGAATATTAGGATAATGGTCGAATCAGGCATTAAGAAAAATAGGAATATATCATGGCAACGATAAAAGACAAATGTGTGTTTTTTGCTGAGGCTGACCAGTGTGTTTTTCTCACTAGAACCAATGGCGATAAAATTCGTTTTGGCAAAGGGATACACGTAAGACAAGACAAGGAGGCTTAAATGGCTTTATCAGAGACATTAAGCGAGACGAGTATCTGTAATCAGGCGCTTGGCAGGATAGGTGCGGAACAAATAAAGAATGTAGAAGCCGATACTTCTGTACAAGCTATTCAGTGCAGACTTCATTACGAACAGACAAGGGACGCTCTTTTACGGTCTTATTCCTGGCGGTTTGCTTCCGAGAGGGCGACTTTGGATGACGGTGATACTCCCGATTTTGAGTGGAGCAATGCGTTTACTTTGCCGGATGATTTTCTTGCACTGAAATCTATTTATGAAGGAAGGTTTTCAGATATCAACTTTAGGAACTATGCTATTGAAGGGGATGAGATATTAACTAATGAGACTACAATGGAGATTCGATACACCAAAAAAGTCACTAACGTATTGGAGTTTGACTCGTTATTTGTTAAGGTCTTAATATTACTTCTTGCCGATGTATTGATAGGGCCTCTTGCCGGTGGCGACCCAAGAATACAAAAGAAGATTGATAATTCCTTAGACGAGTTAATGCTAGCGGTAAGGGCTTTAGACGGTCAAGAAACAAACACAGCAGGTCGAGTTGAGTCAGGAACGTGGAATGATGCAAGGTTTTCTGGTAGGTCAACCGACCCAGGTAGGTTCTAATGGCAAACGAAGTCAAATTCGGGTTTGCGACAGGTAAAACACTGACATTTAGTGCTTTTCAGCCTGATGGTAGTGCAAGAGGTACTGCCGACCAGAATTTACCCGAAATAGGTTCTACTGGTTATTACACTGCTACACCGTCCACGGCTCTAGTGGGCGGAGATGTTGTTCTCGTAAAGAACGCAGCGGGTAAAGAAGTGGGATTTGGTGAATATCGAACAGAAGTAGATGCGGTTCTTATTGAAGGTGAAAACTTTACTGATACCTTGATTGGTGGGGATGGTGATACTTTAGAAACTTTATCTGACCAGATGGATGTATTGTCTGCACAAGGAAGCAGGGTTCTTAACAGGTATCCTACAAGGAGTAATCCAGATGTCTAATTTAGGTGTAATACGATTCAACGGCGGTGAAGCTACTCCGTTAATTGACGTGAGAAGTGACATTGACAAGTATGCAGGATTGTGCCGCAGGTTAGAGAATTACTTTCCTCGAATACATGGCCCTGCTGAACGCAGAACAGGAACGAGATTTGTGAAAATAGCGAAAGAGGTATAGCAAATGAAAATGAGAATCGGCGACAAACTGGTTGAGGTTGAAAATGGAAAAATTAAAGCGACAGCAGAAGAAATCAAACGTCCAGATGGGCGTATTGATGTCGTTGTATCTATTCCCTGTTTACAAATACAGGCAAAGAAAGGTTAAGGTGAAAAAATGGCAAGCGGAATTTATAATAGATTCAAGGCAAATCTGATGAACAAAGTAGTGGATTTAGAGGCGGATACTATCAAGGTAGCCCTATATGACACGAATCATAGTTTTACGGCTACTGATACTGATTATACCACCAATAATGAGTTGGCAACTGCCAGTGGTTATACTCAAGGTGGTAATACGTTAGCAAATTCAGCGGTTACAGAGGCTGCAACAACCAAATGGGACGCTGATGACACAGCGTGGACGAGTGCAACTTTTTCGGCGTTTCACGCTGTTATTTGGGATTCGACTGCGGGTAATGACTTGATAGCGTCGATAGATTTCGGCGGAGAAAAAGCGGTAGTTGCCGGTACTTTCACCATACAATTTGATAGTTCTGGAATTATAACTTTAGTCTAGAAAGGAGTATATTATGGCTACGAAACCTACGCCTGGTGGTTCTGATGGTACATACGGAACTGAATTAAATGCGTTCTTAGATGTATCTATAGCTTCGGATGGTAAGATAAAAGACGGCGCTGTATTTTCTTCGTCTGCTGCACCAACAGTTGATGCTGGAGTAGCGAACAAGAAATATACAGACGACCAAATTACGGCGAATGCAGTCAATACAAGTAGTTTATGTAAAGGGTGGGCGTATGTCGCCGCTAATGGAACTTTACTTGCAAGTTTTAATGTTACATCTGCAAGAACTGGCGCAGGAAAATATACAATCACTTGGGGTACTAATTTTTCTTCTGCTAATTATTCTATTACAACGAGTTGTGATAAGTCTGGTGGTGTTTTTGCTCAGGCATCTCCTGTAACAAGAACTGCTGGAACAGTTACAATAGAAGTTGGCGAACAAGGTAGTGGATTTTTAGACCGTATTTGGTCAATAGCAGCTTTTGGAGAACAATAAAATGGCTTTTATGAGAGTAGGCAAAATGACAGTCTTGAATCTTTTGTCTAAAGACGCCTAGGAATTAGTTATGGCTCACAGTTTTGATAATAAGTTAAGATTTACCGGCGGTTCTAACCCATTAACTAGACGTTACACCATTGGTGCTAATGCGAAGTTGTTAGTCGTAGGCATTGTAACCGCAGGTGTAACACAGAGGTCTGGTGGCGCTCCTACTTTTAATTCGATTGAACTGACCCAAGCAGACCAAACCCGACAGCACGGAGTTAATCCAGAAACAAGTTGTGAATTGTGGTATTTGGGCGAACCTGACGTAAGTCCTGCATTACCAATAAGGATACCAAATCCAGATTCGTTGATTCTTCATGTTCAGGTCTCTAGCTATAATGTAGCATCTGGATTCACAAGTATTTTAGATGTTGAAGGTGGCAGTTCAGGAACATCGGCAAGTCCAACCGTTGAATTGACTCCTACTGTAAACGGCGCGGTGATAGTTGGTGTATTCGGTGATGGCGAAGATTTTATCCCTACAGGACAGACGGGAACGGAACTAAACACAATCGACGACGGTCTTTATTCGGACAGTAACCAGTTTACCTTACAAGCCGTTGCCGCAGCGATAGAAACAGGATGGACTACTCAAACTTACGGAGCTGGAGTTTACGGCGGAGGGGTTTATAATGGTGATGATGACTGGTGCATGTCTGTTGCAGCCTTTAAAGAAACAAATATCATAGCAACAGTAGAACCTACCGTACAGACTTTATCGTTGAGTTTGCTGCTTCCATCTATTGCGGCGGGTTCAGGTATTACAATTCTCCCTACTGTATTAGCCTTAACTGCAACTCTGAATGCGCCGTCTGTTGCAATAAGCAAAACTCACGAAGCAACCGTACAGACCTTATCCCTTACTCTTCTTGCACCATCTGTTTTAGTAGCTGTTACTGTAGAACCGTCTGCATTACCATTGTCTGCAACGCTTCTGGTCAATTCTATTTCCATAGAGCAAGACGTTACTGTTGGATTTTCTGCGCTTACTTTAGCCTTGACGATAGGTCAGCATAATATACTTGCTCCTCTTGACGTTGTGCGTATGATGCCGTTTATATTTTCTTCCAGCATAGCATATCCGATAGAATTTGGTGATAAATACGCCAGGTTCTATTTTGCTGGTGAACCGTTATTAGGTGCAGGTGAGACTCATGTTGAAATAATAACCCCTTACGAATCGTCTGATTTGCTTCAATTACAAACAACGCAAAGTGCAGATGTTATGTGGACTGTCCATCCTGACCATCCACAAGCAAAATTGAGCAGGACGACTCCAACCACTTTCACATTAGAAGATATTGTGTTTAATAAAGGGCCGTTCATTGAAAGGAATGACCTCGCAAACGATGATGGTGTTACTATGAATGTAAATGTAACAGATGAAGGCGAGACCGGAACATTAGCCAGGTCATCTGGTACATTTCAAGCCGGACATATCGGGGCATTGTTTGAACTCACCCATCCAAGAATAAATCGGCAAACAAATGGAACGAAAACTGGTACACAAACAGGAATTGTAGGCGAAGCGATAGAAGTTTTTGGCGATTATACTTTTTCAGTTACCACTTCTGGCTGGGTAGGGACTGTAAATTTGCAAAGAAGTACGAATGATTTTGCGACGAGTACGAATGTTGTAGCTTTTACTAGTGGCAGTGCACAGACTTTTTCTGCTACAGAAACCACAGAAGATGTTCAGTATCGAATAAATGTCACTATTCATAACTCTGGAAATATCTCTGCTAGTTTGCTTGTAAATACCAATACGGTCGAAGGTTCTGCTACAAGTGTTGGTGTTATAAGTGTTCCACTCGATATAAAAGGTAGCTTCAATTTCAATACTCACGGTAACTGGGGTGCTACAATAGTATTAGAAAGAAATGAAAATGATGCAGGGTGGGAACCGTTTAGAACTTATGTATCTGTTTTAACAAATGAGGTAGGTGATAGGAATGTTCAGTTTGAAGAAGTGGAAGAAGAAGATAACGTAAAATACCGTATGAATGTTACGGCCTATACCGCTGGAACGGTTGAAGCCGACCTTGCTGCAACTTCAAGTACACAATCTGGTATTGTGAGGATAAATGGGGTTCTTACAAATATTACTGCCGAAATAACAGTTGTTTCCGCAGTTAGTCAGACTACAGATACTAAGCGTTGGGCGGAAGGGGCATGGTCGAGTCTTAGAGGGTATCCTTCTGCGGTTACATTTTTTGAAGAAAGAATTGTATATGGTTTTACGAAGTCCGACCAGCAAGGTATATGGTTAAGTAAAACGGGTAAATTTGAGAATTTCGAGGCTGGTATAAACGACGATAATTCATTTGCCCTGAGACTTCCTACAGCAAATCGTGGCAGATGGTTAGGTTCGCTTGGTACTCTGGCGGCAGGTACGGCAGGAGATGAATGGCGAATAAAAGCGCCACTTGACGAATCCTTGACTCCGAAGAATTGGGACATGAAGAAACAGACTGCTTTTGGTAGTGCTGATATACAAGTCATAGAAATTGGTTCTGTGATGTTATTTACTGATTTCGTAGGAAGAAAGGTCAGGGAGTTTACTTTCAAGGAAGTTGACCAGAAATATGTTGCGCCCGACTTAACTACACTTGCCGAACACATCACTGTTTCTGGTATAGTTTCATTTGCTCACCAGAAGAATCCTGACTCTATTCTCTGGTGTGTGCTTGATAATGGCAGTCTTATCACATTAACTTATGAACGAGAGCAGAATGTTGTTGCATGGGCAAGAATGCCTATGGATGGATTAGTTCAATCTGTTATGGTCATCCCAGCACCTTTAGAAGATGAAGTTTGGATTTCGATTGTACGTGCGATTGACGGGGAAACTAAAGTTTATATTGAACAGTTTCAACCGAGAATCCTTGATATAAGAAAAGAGAATGCCTTTTTTGTCGATAGCGGAATTATCTATACTGGGCCAGCAACAGATACTATCACTGGTTTAAGTCATCTTGAAGGAAGGATAGTCAGGATTTTGGCTGATGGCGAAGTGCTTGACGAACAAAGAGTAGTTAGTGGGCAGATATCACTTGCCACACAAGCGTTTAATGTACGGGCGGGTCTTGGTTATGATTCAAAATTGACTCCGATGAGGCTGGATATTACTACACAGGGAGGTACTACGCATGGAAGTATTAAAAGGTCGTCTGAATTAGTTATTAGTTTCCTTGATACCACAGGTGCGAAATATGGCGCTACCGATACGACTTTATTCGATATTGATTTTGAAAAAGTGGGATTAAAAAATACCAGTAAAATCGAAGGATTGTTTACCGGAGATGTAAAAGTTCATCTTGATAGTGGATTTGATATTGAAGATTCGATTGTTATTTCACAATCCGACCCATTGCCTTGTACGGTAAGGGCTATCATATCGAGAACGGAAAAGACAGGACGATGATATTTAGAAAAGCAACACAAGAAGATTTGGACTTTGTAAGACAGAACCCTTTCGAGGGTGCGGTCAAGAACTACCCATATATGGGTGTTCCTGATGACAATACCTACGCCGTGGAATACGAGGGTTCTCTCGTGGCCGTAGGCGGCCTGTACGTCCGTTGGGAGGGTGTTGGGCTGTTATGGCTGATGTTGACTGCTGACAGTAAAAAGGACGGCCTGCACGGTCTCAGGGCCTTGTGTGCGATTAAAGAGAAGACAGATGAGTTGATAGCGAAAAACAACCTTTGGCGGGCGGAAGCCTTAATAAGACCGGATTTTAAACGGGCTATTAAAATGATTGAGTTTCTTGGATTTACGCTGGAAAGCAGGTTGGAGAAGTATTTCCCAGATAAGACCGATGCCCTTCTTTATAAAAGGATATTATAATGTCAGGAGTATTTGAATCACTAAGCGGTGCGAAAGGATTAAGAGTTGCAGGTAAATCTGCTCAGAATATAGCTGAATTTAACGCTCAAGTTTCTGAAGAGCGAGCGAAAGCAGCACGAGCGAAGGCTGCTTTTGCACAAAAGCGTCAAGCAAAAAGAGGAGTTGCCGCTAAAAGCGCCTTAATTGCTAAGTTAGGTACAGGGCTTACAAGTCCTGTAGCCGCCGATTTAATTGCCGAACAAGCTGCTGAAACAGAACTTGAAAATCTTTTAATCGGTTTTGAAGGTGAAGTTGCAGCGGGTCAAGCTGAAAGCCAAGCCGTGCTTGATAGACTTCAAGGTAAACTTGCAAAGCAAAGAGGAAAAGCTGCTGGTCGTGCTGCTAATGTACAATTTGGTACACAGATAGCATCGTTAGCATTTTTAAGTGGTTTTGGCGGGACAGGTACTGAAATAAAGGCTACATAATGGCGAAATTTGAAACGACTAAAGCTAGGCAGGAACTTGGTTTTACACCAATTACTGCTGTTCGTGCAAATATAGATGTAAGGACAGGCGAAGGCGAAGTGGGAGTGGCAATAGGTCAGGGATTGTTGGCATTGGGCGAGCAATTCCAGCTTATAAATGCTAAGACTCAGTTATCTGAAAGTGATGTAGCAGCGGCTGAGGCTACTAATAGATATTTTCTCGAACTTCAAGGCAATGATGAACCTGAAACTTACGGTACAAGTATGAATAGTTTGTTTGAAGAGTTTGGAACTTTAGCCCCTAAAGACAGGAGGGCAAGGGCAGTTTATAATCGAAGAACCAGCAATTTAATGCTATCTGTTGCCCAAAAGACAAGGGCTGCTGCTAAAGCTAAACTGAAATCTAAGGCCCAGTCAGCAGATTTTATGTTATTGCAGAAAGCAAAAGAAAATGGAGATTTTACTAAATACAAAGCGTCTGTGATAAACAACACATTATTAGAAGTATATGACGCAAAAGCTGCTGAAACATTATTAGATAATGCCGACAAAGAGAGAGATATAAAAGAGAAAAACGATACTTTGGGCGTAGCTCTTACCCAAAGAGATGATGAAGGTATCTTAGATGTAAAAGAAGCCAACAAAACCATAGATGCTGCAAAAACTTTAACTACCAGCGAAAAGATTGATTTAAAAAATAAGATAACGATTAGATTTAATCAGGAACAATTTGCTTCTGTAAGTGCAACTGATTCTCAAATTGTAACATCCCGAAGTGATATAAGAAATGGTGCAACTGAGATTGATAGCATTATAGATGCTTTTGAACTTAGGCAAGGTATAAGCAATAAAGATAAAATACGCTTTGGAGAAAGTATAAAAACATTTTTCAGCACATGGAATTCTGCTGTAAAAGAAAAAGTTATTACGGATAATTCTATTAGAATAAGAGCATTAAAAATAATAAGCGATGTACGTAGCGGTAATATATCAGAAGATAGCGGGTTATTTCAATATACTAATTTGGAAAGCGAAGAGAAAATAGACTCAACGGATAATAAAAATTTCATAAATAGTATCTTTACCGCAGCGGAAGAAGCTAGGGATGTCGTTAAACAGCGTCAGGCAGCCGTATTGTCGGAGAGAGAAAAGCAACTAAGAGACTCTATCGAACAACAGATAAGTTTCCTTGCCCCAGAAGAATCCAAGGAAATATTGAAGGACTTCGCCAATATAGCAGTAATTGAATTTAATGATAAATTTAGAGAAGGTGAATTCAAAACCGATGAGATTGATACTGAAGTAGATAGATTGATGAGAAAATATACTCTTAGCGTAGCTAGGCAAACTAGGGCGGTAGCTGCACGAGAAATACAATTAGCAGAAACTCTCAAAGAGCAACAAGACGAAACGAATAAAGTTATAACATCTTTGAATCGTGAAGGTAAGACTCAAGAAGCCCAAGATGTATTAGACGAAGCTATCAGATTAGGAATCTTTGAACTAGAAGGAAACGAAATCAAAAGAACTAGGGGCAAGAAAGTGAACTTGTCGAAAGATTTAGTTAAAAGAATGTTTGGCTTATGATAACAACAGAACAACTTACTAATTTTTTAACATCTAATCCTATCCCAGAGGGCGTAGAATCTTTCTCACAATTATCTTGGATGCCACCGATTGATGTTCGTGATAAACTAGAGGCTAGGCTTTGGGATACAAACAAGGTAGAATCTGCCAAGAAGTCTCTTAATAAAGCCATTGGTATTGATAACTTAATCACTCCTACCCCAGTCGAACAACAGAACAAGTTGAATTTCTGGTGGAGAGATGAGGGTCAGTTCATACCACGCAACGTATTAGACCAAATGGGTATTGTAGGTGGCGAGAAAGTTCCTACTCTTCAAGAATCTTTAGTATTGGGCAGGAAACAAAGAGTTGGTGCAGTCAAAGATTTTCTTGCGATAAAAAGACCGCAAAACAAAGACCCTCTTGATGATTTACTTGTCTTACCAGAAGTTGCAGACCCTAGAGATGTGCCTGACCCATTGAAGGTGATAGAACCTAAAATGGCAGATATTATTAAAGCATCTACAACTGAAGACCTTAACGTAATAAGAGATGTAGTGATAAGTAGTCCTCTTAATTTTGAAGAAGGATTATTGAGAATAATTGATGATGAAATAAAAATAAAAAAAACAATTCCAGATATTATTGAATTGATGGCCGACAAACCCCTCACTATTTTGCTTGGCACGGATTTCTTTAATAAATTAGCTTTTAATCTGCCTGAGTTTACAAGTCGAAAAGGATTAAGTCCGACAGAAAATTTATTGGATTTACCAAAAGGTTCAGAGTCTATTTTTATACGCTCTGTGGCTAGAGTTAGGGAGATGTTAGCAGAAGAAGACCCTAGATTATTAACTCGTATTGGCTTGGAATCTGGTGGGATTGTGGCTGATTTAATTAAATTTTCACTCATACCAGACCCAAGTAAAGCAAGAGTATTCGCAAGTCTTTCTCCTACCGTAAAAGCAGCCATTGGTGTAGGAACAAAAGCGGGGTTGGTTCAATTACTTCAAGCGCCAGAGCCGGAAGAAACCTTTGATGAACGAGTAAATTCTGTCGTTTTATCCGTGGGCATTGGTGCATTGACTGGGGCATTACTCAGCAAGGCTATCACATTTATAAAAGATATTCCGGTTAATCAGCAAGCAAGTCGATTGGCAAAAAAGTTTCCCCAAATTAAACAAAACGAGTGGGTGGAAATATTAAAAGCTGCTAAAGAAAATAGATTACTTGAACTTAGAATTAAACCACCTATTGAACCTGCTAGAAGGATTGTTCCAAAAGGATTCAGGGCTGCCTTTGCCGAAATAGAAAAACCAGCTAAATTAGTAGGTAAAGTAGCAAAGCAAGTACCAAAAGCAAAAGAAGCTCTTGCTGTAACTGCTGCTAAAAAAGTATTAGCATTAAAGATACAACCTGCTAAAGCTGTGAAGCCAACTAGAATTCTAACTAAGAAAGAGGCATTGTCTTTACAAAAATCCAACCTCATCACCGGCGAAGGTGAAAAGATACGTATTGTTGCTGATGCTAAAACTCAAAGACTTTTACAAACAAAAGAAAACGAAATTGCCAAATTAAAGACTCGCAGGAATGAATTACTTGCGCAGAAACAATTTGCAGTTGCCAAAACCAAGGCGCAGGAAATCGCCAAGAAAGAAATAGCACTTGATAAATTAAGAGAAAAGACTGGTATAAAGCTAGAACAGACCATCGAAGGGTCTAAGGTCAAGATAGCTAAAATTCGTGAGGCAACGGAATTCAAAGACTCTTTGCGCAATGACGCTGTTTCTATGATAACTGCAATACCAAAAGAATTGAGAACTAGCTTTATCAACAGGGCAAATAAGGTCAAGACATTAAAGGGATTACAAAAGCTAACAGATGAAGTCGAAGTTGGCATAGAAAAGTTTGAACGTAAACTTGCCGTCGGTGAACTTCGCCAGACTATTAAAGAACTTGAATCTAAGAACCGGCGTGGAAAAGTCAGATTGGGAAAAATACCTTCACCACAGAGAGAAAAGTTGATTGAGATTATTGACGAAATAAGTACCAAGAAAATCTCTACCGAACTTGAACCGCCACCAGAAGAACCAAAAACATTCGACCAACTAGATGTCAAAGCTCGTAGAGGTAGAGAACAACTTTTAGGTGCAGACCTGAAATCATTGCAACAAGTTACACAAAAACTCTCATTTGAATTAGCAGGTGGCCTTGAAACGCTAGATGCTGATGCCGAAGCAGCTTTGAGACTTCCGAATGAAAGAGTAAGACAATTAAATTTACTCACACAAAAAAATGTAGACGAAATTGATACCGATGATATTAAGTTGGTTACACAATCTCTTCAACAATTAGCCAATAACGCCAAACTTAAAGGCCAACTCTTAACTAAGACGGGACTGAAGCCTCTTGATGGTGCGATAAAAACAATCACAGAGGAAGAAATTGCACCAACTAGAGCAGCTAGACGCAAGGGGATTAAGATTATTGAGGGCGAAGCGGTAGAAGTCGTTAAAGGTAAATTGCAAAAAGTTGCTGAGGTTAGTAAGAAAATCATAAAACTAGACGACGCTCATCTTGATACATTAGTTCAATTATCTACTAATCCTAGTTCAAGAGTTATGAAGCAAATTCTCGACACTGACCTTCACGCGGGTTTAAGAAATGCAGCGGAAAAACTCGTTGGCTGGATTGATGCTTCTGCCGAGAGATTTGAACAGATTGGATTTACAGATACCGACCAGATATCAGAAGAGGTTGAAGTTGTTCTTGGGGGCAAGAAGATTAAAGTCGAAAAAGACTTTCTTATAAAACTAGAACTCCATTCAAGAAGCCCTGAAAATCTAAGAGCAATCTTAACCACAGAAGGTTGGAAAATTGGTGATATACAAATTGAATACACTCAAGATATTGATAGGCTTGCCGAATTAAAAGAGGCACTAAAAATAATTCGTGAAGACCCTATTATGAAAGGAATTGCAGATTGGACTAACAAGTTGACTCCAGACAGAGGCTTGGCTATTGATGAAATTTCTCTTCGTTTAAATGGTTTTCCGATTGCAAGAGACCCACTCTATACATCCCGACCAAGAGACTTACCTATTGGCGTTGGTGGTGGTAAGGATATTTCTGTCCCACCAGAACAACAAGGCAGATATTTGCCACGAACAGGTGGAACAAGACGACTTAAATTAGAAAGATGGTCTGATGATTTCTTGTCTGGTTTGGAATCTGATGCTTCTTTGCAAATGGCTATTTCACTTCGTAACGCAAGGATATTAGTTAGTAGTGATGAATTTCAAACAGCCATGAAGCAGGCAGATAGAGAACTTGAATTAAAGAATATAATAACTATCCTACGTAGAACTCAAGGCGTTACTACCAGCCGGAGCACTCTTGAGGTATTCGGTGGTAAGATTCAAAGAGGTATTACAACCTCAGCGTTAGGGTTTAGAGTAAGCACGATAGGGACACAAGCAATGTCCTATCCTGCGGCTTTTTCGGTGGTAGAGAGCCCCATGAGGCCGATGGGTGTCATAGGTTTCAGAGAAGGAGTAGCACGTATTAAAGAGGATTCCCTTTTGATGGATTTACGCTGGAAGGGAAGGCGTGTAAGTGTAGAGGTTGGTACGAGTGCTTCGTTTGAAGCATTTAGTGTATTATTCTTTGGTAAATCTAAAACATTAGCAAATAAAGGGTTGGCAGGCTTGATACCTGGAGACCAATTTGCAATATGGAATATTTACGATAAAGGTTTAATACCGGAACTTTTATCAGTTCCACGAAACGGTAAAAATGTTGACCCATTTGCCTGGGAAGGTGAAACTGTGGCCGACCTTCCCGTTATGAACGACCCTGATTCAAAGGCGTTTAGATACGCCGCAGCCAGAAGGTTAGAGTTTGTAGTCCGCAATACTCAACCCATGTTTGATATGTTAGATAGGTCAGTTTCTTTGTCTAATCCGAATATCCTAGAAAGGTCGTTCTTTATTTTCAGAACAGCCTTAGAAGCTCAGGAAAATATTATTATACGAGCAAATGATATTTATGCAAAAAGCCCAAAAACATTAGCGGATAAAAGAGAACTAACTGAAGATATTGGTTCTGTTGTAATTTCAGCATTTTCGGTAGCTGTATGGAAAAGAGGATTGAAATGGGCAATAGGAACAGGCATCCCAAGTATATTGGCGGCGTTTGGTATATTTAAGTTTGATGATAAAAAAGAACGTGAAAGCCTATCGGGAAATATTGCTAAAGATACAGCAAAGAACTTAGTGAAACTTACCAAGACTGGCAAATTTGCAGTTGAAATAGGAGAGAGAATAGCCAATAGTGTATCAGGTGATGGTTATAATTGGAACAGAAATTCTTTTGATAATCCTGTATTGGATGTATTACAGACTGGCGCTGATGCTGTTGTTGCAATATCCCAAGTCGTGGCTGACGCTGGGCTTACCGATGAATTTGTAGAAGAAATAACTTCTCGGGATAGAGAATTTAACAAACAATTGGAAGAAAAACTTCTTAGTGATTTTGAGAAAGCAATTCGGTCGTCATTCGAGTTCGGTGTTCGTATCACTGGTCAACCGTTACTAGCCCCAGTACAGGAATTTCTCAAGCCTGCATTGGTAGATAGTAAAATCCCAATAATCAAAGAAGTTACTTTTAGTGATGTTGATAGTCCTCAGAAGTTTTCTGAAAGAGTATTTGCATTATATGAAAAGCGTACAGAATTGAGAATTAAATCCAAGAAAACAAGATTATCGGGAGATGAAGAGCGCACACTTCGCTTATTAAACAGATTTGCCGAAAAGGCAAACAAACTTACTAATATAGTCAAAGAAGAAGAAAATCCTTCATTGCGAAAATTAAGATTTAGTTCTTTTGAATTGGCAATATCGACAGTAGAGAATCAAATAGGTGATATAGAATAAAATGGAAATACATCCAATAGGCATAACAGGTCCGCCGACATCTACGAATAACGCTATCGTCAGATGGGATGGCTCTAGCGGTAGTGTCATTCAAAACAGCGGTATCATCGTTGACGACTCTGATAATATGTCGGGTATTGGTAATATTACTGGCACAGATTTAGATATATTTGCAGGAACAGGAACTTTTATCACAACAGGGACTATTTCTGGAAACATTTTGTTTGCTACAGCCCATTTGAGTTTATTTGATTCAGGCACAGACGGTAGTACATTTTTACAAATAGAAGCCCTAGACAATGCTTATTCTGCAAATCGCACACTTAGCATAGACCTTGGAAATGCTGATAGAACACTCACTTTTTCAAATTCAGTTCTAGGTGTCGTTACAGTTAGTAATTGGTTTGACCAGAGTGTTAAGACGACCGCATCCCCAACATTTGTGACAGTTAATGCTACAACTTTGGATTTGGGTACGAATGATATATCAGATGGCAATTTCAATGGTGATTGGGCTTTCAATTCAGGCAATTTATCAGGTATCGGCACTATCGGTTCGGGTGCAATAACATCGACAGGCACAATAAAAGGTCTTAAATTCCATACTACTAACGCAGTTGAACCGGCTGCCAATGACGGAGCGGCTTTGGGTAACGGGGCAGACGCTTCTGGTGCGGGTGCTTTTGCCGCAGGCCCTTCTAGTATCGCTTCTGGTACATCTTCTAATGCTTTAGGTAGAGAAGTTCAGGCAACTGACTTAAATACAACGGCTGTAGGGGGGTTTGTAGGAGCTACCGCAACAAATTCTTTAATCGTTGCTATTGCAGAAGCTTTCAGTACGGCTTTGGCAAGTGGTAGTCCATCTGTTGTAGTTGGGATAGAACGTAGCGGTAAAGGCAAGACCAATAATTTATCCGCAACTGCCCAATCAACTGTAGCATTAGGTATGGATGTAAGTGCAACTGCTGCCAATACTTGTATATCAGGGATAGGATTTACTAATAATGCGACTGAGACATATCAATTAGGATACGAATGTGAGGGATTAAGATTCGCTCTTACTGAAACTGTATTTAACGACGGTGGCCTTGACCTTGACTTTAGGATAGAAAGCACTGGCGAGGACAAGTTATTTTTAATTGACGCTGGCCTTGACGTAGTTCGTATGGGTGATGGTGATACGAATTATATAGAGACCAATGCTGCTGGCGATACTTTTTGGGTTGGTAGTGGGACAGGGTTGCCTTATGGCCACATGTACGTTGATGGTACACAAGTCATTAGAGTCGCTTTAACTTTAAATACTCCCGCAGAAGTTGAAGGTGATGGAACAGGCGGAACTGCTGTTGCTGAAGATGGATGGTTGTCCGGTGATTTGAATTTAATTACTTTTCCCACAGGCGGGACAGAGCATTATATCACGATTACTAAGGCAGGTGTCTATCATATAACATGGAATTTAAGTTTTACAATGGTTACAGGAGCAGCAAATACACAGATACATGCCGGATTAGCAATTGACAGTACGACATTTAGAAGAGACAGATGTGAAGCACACAGAACAATTAGCAATAATACCGATACGGGAAATATGTCGGGTTCGTGCATGATTGACTTACCAAACGGAAATGAAGAATTAAGTCTTTGGATGGAGAATACGACAAATAGCAATGATGCTGACGTTAATCATGGTAGTTTAACGGCAGTAATGGTTGGAGGCACATAATGGCAATAGAAATACCACACAGAACATTAACAAGAGAAGAGACCCTTGCTCGTGAGCAACAAGGGAAAACAGAAGCCGATATTGCGGCGGAAGTCATTGATTTTGAGAATGGACTGCTTCGTCAAATAGTGAGAATGTCAAAGCACGCTTTGGTAAAGGATAAAACAGTTGAAAGTCTCTTGCCCTAATCGTTGTGGGAAGTGTTGTCTTGAAACGATTCCTATGGAATGGAAGTACGGATTTTATGATGACAGATTTAAAATTTTACATAGTAACCCGAAAGGATGTCAGGCGTTGAGATTTGATAAAGATTTAGCGGTTTGCACCATACAAGAGTTGTATGGATACGATGCAAAACCAGAACAGTGCAAGAATTGGATATGTAAGGAGAAAGAAAATGTTACAGATTACAGAGCAGGCAAGAGATGAAATAGCAACGTATATTCGGAACTCTATTCCGAAATTTAACACAGTAGCGGAAGTGGCGGGCATTATAAACCACTTGGCATCATTGAAGCCAATCGAAAAAGACAAAAAGAAAAAGGAGTAACAGCATGGCCAAAGAAGCATTAACGAAAACGATTATTGTTGCAGTGTT
>SDBT01009074.1_pt1 | contig 16164 bp, 10 predicted proteins | sample 2277101 | NCBI WGS metagenome assembly SDBT01 (sample SAMN10404973, study PRJNA504765) | marine sediment metagenome | isolation source: marine sediment core GS10_PC15, 103 cmbsf | place: Arctic Ocean: Southern Knipovich Ridge | collected 2010 | reverse complement strand
CGAAGGAGATTCAAAATAAATTGTTGCCTAATCAGTTGCCTGAAATCAAGGGATTTGATATTGCCGGAAAAAATATATCCAGTTTTCAGGTCGGAGGTGATTATTATGATTGTATTAAATTAACTGACCATCTTTTTGGAATTGCAATTGCAGATGTTTCCGGTAAAAGTACTCCGGCAGCGATACTAATGTCAAATCTTCAGGCGAGTTTACGTGCTCTGGCCAACGAACACAATGATATTGTAAAAACCGTGGAAGACATCAACAAAATTATTTGCCGGAATACAACAGTAGATAAATTTATCACATTCTTTTATGGTATTTTAAATTCTAAAACCCGTGAACTTACCTACATAAATGCCGGTCATAATCCTCCTTATTTAATACATAAGGACGGTTCGCTGCAGATGTTAAACAAAGGAGGGCTGATCTTAGGATTGCTTCCTGATGCGAATTATGAACACGAAACTATTCAGCTTGAACCAGCAGATTTTTTGTTCTTGTTTACCGATGGTGTAACGGAAGCGATGAATGCAAAAGAAGAAGAGTATGATGAATCGAGATTGGAACAATTATTACTCAAAGAATATAAAGGATCCACTGAAAATTTATTAGTATCTCTCCAAAAAGATATTTCCGATTTCGTTGGAGATGTCCCCCAAAGTGACGATATAACCATGCTAGCCCTTAAGGTGATTTAGGATTAAGCCTGGAAGAATGGAAGAGTGGAGTAATGGAGTAATGAGCAAAAAACCAGACCATGGACCATGGACGATTGACGATGAGTAAAGGGAAGATTTTTTGGTTTTTGATTCCTTTTGCCGAAAGCCGGTAACTCAAATTCTTTACTCTCAAAAAAATATATGATTAATACTACTCAGATTAGATTTTTTCTTTCCCGTTTAACCTCCCCTCTTTCCAAAGCTGATCGAATACTAATCGCAGTGACGGCAATTGTAGGTATTATAAGCCTTTGGATTCTGTTTCTGTTCCGGACTCCCGGCGAAAAAATTCAAATATTTGTGGATAATAAATTTGCATATCAATATGATTTAAAGGAAAATGGTCTGCATAACATATCAACATCTTACGGTTCGTTGCAGCTTAAAATCAGAGATAAATCGGCTTGGATTCTGAGTTCAACTTGTCCCGCTAAAATTTGTAAAAAAATGGGCAAAATATCTAAATCGAACCAGTCTATTGTCTGTCTGCCTAATAGAGTTCTTATTTGTATACAAGGTAAAAATGAAGAAAAGTGGATAGATCTGATCACACAATAATTCTTCGAACCGATATCTCCGGATTACAGAAAGTTATGCTACTAACTGTAATGGTAACTATCGGATTGATATTATTCAGTTTTGAAAGGTATCTGCCCGGACCTATTCCCGGCGGCCGAATCGGACTTTCACAATTGGTTACCCTTTTAACGCTGGCCTGGTTTGGCTGGCGTGAAGCGTTGCTTGTGGTTTCCCTTCGGGTTATTGTTGGCAATTTAATACTCGGGACTGTGTTTAATCCTATTTTTTTGCTCGGATTATCAGGAGCTTTTGTCTCTTTAGCAATTATGGCAACGGTTTATTGTAATACAAATAAACTTAGTATCATAGGGATTAGTGTAACCGGTGCTCTTGCCCATAACACGACACAATTGTTTATAGCTTATCTGCTGTTTATTAAAAGTACTAAAGTTTTTTGGCTGCTCCCTTATTTTATATGGGTTTCACTGTTTTCAGGACTGCTCATCGGTACCACAGCGTGGTTTATTGCCAAAAGATTGACGATGGACCATTGACGATGGACGATGGACCATGGACGATGGACGATGGACGAGATTAAAGGTAAAGGATTAAAAAAAGAAATTACCACAGATTACCACAGAACAGTGATCGTCCATCGTCAAATACCCCACAATATAACTTTGATTATAAAACTAAGATTTGTTACATTATAAGTTATGCAATTTTATATTATGAAAAATTTTAAATTATAAAAAAATAAAAATGAAAACTGAAAAATTCGTCCAGAGAATGCTTGAGAGACATTCATCCATTTCAAAGCAAAATGAATGTCTTCTCGAAAAGGTCAAAAAAGAATCTTTGGAAAAATCGATTTTATTGGACATCAGCAAGCAGATAAGTTCTTCTTTAAAACTTCAGGAAGTCCTGGATTTAATCATCGAATCGGTAAAACGGGTAATCCCTTATGATGCAGCGGGAATATTTTTAGTCGTCAAAACGAAAAGGATGTATCCTGCTGTTATCAAAGGCTACAACCGGCAGTCGTTAAAAAATGCACAATTGAAAGTGGGCAAGGGCCTGATTGGTATTGTTGTAAGAGAGGGCAAAGGAATTGTTGTCCCTGATGTCACTGAAGAACCTCGTTATATGGATGTTCGAAAAAAAACCAGGTCTGAAATAATTGTCCCTATGCTATTTCGGGGCCGGCTAATAGGCGCTTTAAACCTGGAGTCTGACAGGATAAATACCTTTAATGAAAATCAGTTGGAATTATTAACAGCATTTGCAAGTCATGCTGCAATAGCAATTGATAACGCCCGGCTTCACGAGGAAGTTTTAAAAAACAAAGAATTGGAATATGATCTGATTACTGCGAGAAAAATTCAAAAAGCCCTGCTTCCGAAAGTATTGCCCAAGATAAAAGGTTTTACTTTTGCCACCTTAAATATTCCATCAAAAGCTGTGAGTGGCGATCTGTATGATTTATCCTGGCTTAACAATTGTCGTTTGGGGATAACAATCGGAGATGTCTCAGGAAAAGGGACACCCGCAGCAATATTAATGGCCTCAATCTACTCATCTTATAAGCGTATTTTGAACCAGCAGGTTTCTGTTGCCGAGCGAATAGCACATCTTAATGAAATAATGTGCGAGAATGTATTATCCGGGACATATACGACATTGTTTTTTGGGGAGTTAGATACTGACAGCAAGAAATTTACCTATTGTAATGCAGGGCACTTTCCTCCGGTTGTTATCAGAAAAACTAAAAAAGTAATCAAATTAGTTGCAGGGGGAACTGTTATAGGATTTGTAAAAAAAGCACGTTATTATCAGGCCGAATTAAAATTACAAGTTGGTGACGTACTACTATTATATACCGATGGATTAATTGAGGCGAAAAATCGGAGCGGTGAACTTTTCGATTTAAAAAAGGTTGTTCATCTTATTCAACAACACCCGGCAAGTTCAGCACCTGACCTGAAAGAAAAAATCCTTCAAAATATTAAGCTGTTTATAAAAAAATCAAATTTTGATGATGACCTTACATTTATTATAATGAAAGTATCAGATTAATCTGAATCCGGGATGACACCAATTATATAATTTAGCTATTGACTTCTTAACAATAATTATTTAAACTATTTATTCATTTATTGTTATCTTGATGTGGAAAAATGAATTACTCTGAATACCCAAGTTTAATACAACTTCTTTTAAAAACCAAAGACCGTAACGGCGAGAATATAGCATTTCAAACCGATGAGCGAAATATATCATATCGTCAATTTTATGATTTAGCTAAGCAGTTCTCCGGGGCGTTGACCCGGCATCAAATTGTTGCCGGAGATCGGGTTGGCCTGCTCTTACCGAATATCCCTGAATTTGTGATTGCTTATTATGGGATATTAATGGCCGGTGGTGTAGTTGTGCCAATTAATACAATGTTTCGCCAAAATGAGATAAAGTATATTTTAAAAGACTGTGAATGTAAATTAGTTATATTTTCAGAAGACCTTGAAGAACAGATGTTTGGAATTGTTGATCAGAATGAAGATCAGCTTACTCCTGTGGTTTTTGGAACATCTGAGCATCATGATTTTATCAACTGGGATTCATTTTTAAATCAAAATGACGAAGATGTTAAAATTTACGATTCAGATCCTGACCAGGATGGAGTTATTCTGTACACTTCAGGGACTACAGGATATCCCCGTGGTGCGGTGTTATCTCATAGTAATTTAAGCTCAAATGCCCTAGCGTGTGTTCAGGCTGGTTCCGTTACTTCCCAGGATGTTTTGCTGGGGATATTACCGTTTTATCATTCTTTTGGTCAAACTGTGGTTATGAATACCTGTATTGTATGTGGCGCCCTTAATCTAATGCTGTCCAAGTTTGAACCGAATTTAGTGATTGAGACAATTCAAAACCATAAAGTAACAATTTTAGCAGCTGTTCCCACAATGGTTAAAATTTTGGTTGATTCGCAAAAACAACCGGTCGATCTCCCTTCTATCCGTTTGTGTTTGTCGGGAGGCGCAAAATTAGATCTATCCATCTATCACGATTTTAAAGATAAGTTCAACCATTATATCTACGAAGGATATGGCCTGACCGAAACCTCTCCGGTTGTTTCTTTTAATCCGATGGATTACCGGAGTAAGGTTGGGTCTGTCGGGCTGCCTTTAAATGGAATTCACGTTAAAATTGTTGACGAAAATGGTTGTGAAATTATGCCGGGAAATGAGGGCGAAATTGTTGTTAAAGGTCCGAATGTGATGAAAGGCTATTTAAACAAGCCTGAAGCAACAAAAGAAATTATAAAGGATGGTTTTTTTTACACCGGTGATATTGGAAAAATAGATGGTGATGGATATATATATATTCTAGATCGAAAAGGGGATCTGATCATTAAAGGAGGCTTTAACGTATATCCGAAAGAAGTTGAAGAAATTATATCATATTACCCCAAGGTAAGGGAAGTTGCTGTTATTGGTGTGCCGGACCCGGTTCAGGGAGAAGAAGTAAAAGCCTATATCAGCCTGAAATCAAGTAAACGTGTGAGTAAAAAAGAAATAATTGAATATTGCCAGGAGCATATGGCGATTTATAAGTGTCCCAAATATATAACTTTTTTACACTCCCTTCCCAAAAGTTCCTCCGGCAGAATATTAAAAAGAAAACTTTTCATAAAAAAACAAAAAGGGAAAAAAACAGATCCAACCTCTAAAGGGTAACTAATTAAAACGACCTCAACAGGTTAACAAAGCAGCCTCCCCGCAGGTTATCTTGTTTATTTCTGCGTAGGGGCGAAGGGCCTTCGCCCTTACAGCTAACTTTTAAAGTTAGCCTGTGGAGATTTCTGTTTTCTCGGAAAGGCTTAGCGACTTTAAAAATATGGAGGTAAAAGTGAAAGAAATATCCATCGACAAAATTAGAAATGTGGGTTTGATCTCTCATGGAGGTGTAGGTAAAACTTCCCTAACCGAAGCTTTGGCTTTTACAACAGGTGTTACCAATAGGCTTGGCAAGGTAGAGGAAGGACAAACTGTGTCGGATTATCATCCCGATGAAATCGATAGGAAAATATCTATCACAACTTCTTTATTACATTTTGAATTTTTGGGCCATAAAATTAACTTGTTAGATACCCCCGGTTATTCGGATTTTTTGGGTGAAGTAAAAGGTTCATTAAGGGTGATAGAAACTGCAGTGGTTTTGATCAATGCTGTTTCCGGAATCGATGTGGGCACAGAACAGGTATGGGAAAGCGCATTAGAAGTTGATATTTCCAAACTGTTTTTTATAAATAGATTTGATAAAGAGCATGCTGATTTTGATACGGTTTTTGAGTCATTAAAAAATACTTTTGGCAATCAGGTTGTCGCGGTTCATCTGCCGGTCAATCCGGGGGAGAATTTTAATTCATTTATTGATCTGATTAAAATGAAGATGATCACTTATGAAAAAGATGGATCCGGAAAATCAAGTGAAAGTGATATTCCTGACAATCTCCGGGATAAAGCAGATGGGATGAGAGAAAAATTGATTGAGGCCGCTGCTGAGAGTGATGATGAAATTCTTGAAAAGTATTTTGATGCCGGTGAATTAACAGATCAGGAATTTAGTACCGGGCTGTTGGGCGGTATTAAAAACGGAACCATTTTTCCGGTTTTGTGCGGAGTCGCCACCTCAAATATTGGTTCCCATGAACTATTAGATTTTATTATCAATTATACCCCTTCACCGGATACAAAAGAACAGGTCGATGGTATCAATCCGGTATCAGAGCAGGAAAAGACAATTAAGATTTCCTCCTCAGCTCCGCTGGCCGCTTTGGTTTTTAAGACCGAATCCGAACCACACGTTGGTGAATTTTCATTTTTCCGTGATTATAGCGGACAAGTGAAGACCGGGGATGATGTTATGAACCCAAATAGAAAAACTTCTGAAAAAATAGGCCAAATATTTGCTATCAACGGAAAACAACGTAATGATCTAGGTGCAATTAAAGCCGGAGATATCGGTGGTGCGGTAAAACTTAAAAATACCCACACTAATGATACCCTCTGTGATAAAAAGGATCCTATCCAGCTAGCTCCGATTAAATTTCCCGATCCGGTTATCAGGGTTGCGGTCGAACCAAAATCCAGGGGAGATGAAGAAAAAATATCAACAGGACTGAGCGCCCTCCATGAGGAAGATCCAACTTTTGTTGCAGGTTTTGATCCGGAATTAAGGCAAACTATCATTCAGGGCCAGGGTGAAATGCATCTTGGTATTGTTGTGAAGCGTCTGAAAGACAAATTTGGCGTCGATGTTAATTTGGTCGAACCCAAAATACCATACCGGGAAACGATCAAAGGAAAAGCTGAGGTCCAGGGCAAATATAAAAAACAGTCCGGTGGCCGTGGTCAATACGGTGATGTATGGATTAAAATAGAGCCCAATGCTCGCTCTGAAGGATATGAATTTGTTGATGCGATCGTCGGAGGGGCAGTCCCAAATAAGTATATCCCTGCGGTGGATAAAGGAATTAAGGAAGCAATCGAGGAAGGTGTATTAGCCGGAAATAAGGTCGTTGATGTAAAAGTGATTCTTTTTGATGGTTCTTATCATTCTGTTGATTCTTCAGATATGGCTTTTAAAATTGCAGGTTCTATGGCATTTAAAAAAGCATTTTTAGGAGCAAAACCGATATTATTGGAGCCGATTTATGATGTTGAAGTGCGTGTTCCCGAAGATTACCTTGGTGATGTTATGGGAGATCTTTCAAGTCGCCGGGGTAAAATTATGGGTGTCGATTCCGAGGGTAACTTCCAGTTAATTAAAGTAAAGGTTCCGTTGGCGGAAATGTATAAATATTCCACGAATTTACGTTCTATGACTCAGGGCAGAGGATTGTATCGTCGTAAATTTTCCAATTATGAAGAAGTCCCTGGCGAATTTGCTGAAAAAGTCATAGAGGAAGCTAAAAAAGAAAAAGAGGAAGAAAAATAGATTAGATGAAAAAAATATGGGCTCCATGGCGATTACAGTATATTAAAATCGCTGAAAAAATAAACGAAGATGGTTGTATCTTTTGTGATTTCCCAGCTGAAAAACCGGACAATGATCGAAAGAATCTTATTCTGTTCCGAGCCAAGAACAGTTTTATTATTATGAACAAATATCCTTATAACAACGCACATTTAATGGTTGTACCTTATCAGCATACCGATACTCTAAAAAAATTGGAATCTGAAGAAAGACTTGATTTGATGAACATGCTCCCAAAAGCGATAACTGCATTACAGGTATTATGTTCGCCTCATGGTTTTAATATTGGTATGAATCTGGGCCGTGTTGCCGGCGCTGGAATTGATGAGCATCTGCACTTCCATATTGTGCCTCGGTGGAACGGAGATACTAATTTTATGCCGGTTGTTGGGCAAACCAAAGTAATTTCGGCAGGCCTCTGGGAAACGTGGGATGGTCTCTATCCTTTGTTAAATTAACCTCATCAAGCAGGGCGAACTTCTCATCGCCCTGCTCAATCTTTTATTCCGGAAATTGATCCGTTTCTTCTGGTTGTGATCACCTCTGATATAATCGCAATTTATGCTTCCCCATCAGGGTGGCAGCAATTATTTATTGCGATCTGAAAAAACGCGGATTCGAAAATTTAACCGAATAATTTGGAGATATCACAGTGGATAATCAAAATATTGGATTTTATTTTGTAATGATTTCGTTGATCCTTGTTTGTTGTTTTTCTGTTTTCAGCCTGGCTTCCGAAAAAAACTCTGTGCTAAATTTGATGCCGGTTCCTGAAAAAATAGTGCCCGGGGATGGCAAATTCCGCCTTGATCAAAATTTTACAATTTCTGTCCATGGTAAAATGGGAAGCCGCTTGTATAAAGGCGCATCGAGAGTTTTGACCAGACTGGCCGCCAGAACCGGTTTTTTCTTCCCCCGGGAATATATAACCCCCCAATCTTCCGGCACTAGTGGTAGTCTTCAGATCCGATGTCAGCGGGAAGGTAAAATTAAACTTAATGAAGATGAGTCTTACCGGCTAACCGTCACTCCGGGTAAAATTTACCTGGCAGCGGCAACAGATATTGGTGTCCTGCATGGTGTGGAAACCTTCTTACAATTATTGAGTGTTGATGAACAGGGGTATTATTTTCCGGCCCTGACCATCGAAGATAAACCCCGGTTTCCGTGGCGGGGACTTATGATAGACGCCTGCCGGCATTTTATGCCGGTTGAGGTGATTAAAAGAAATCTGGACGGCATGGCCGCAGTTAAAATGAATGTACTGCATTGGCACCTTAGTGAAGATCAGGGTTTTAGGGTTGAATGTAAAACCTTCCCCAAACTTCATGAGTTGGGTTCCGACGGTTTTTATTATACCCAGACTCAGATTCGTGAGATTATTGACTATGCTGCAGATCGTGGAATAAGAGTGATGCCGGAATTCGATATACCGGGACACGCAACCAGTTGGTTCGTCGGTTATCCCCAATATGCCAGCGCTCCGGGGCCTTATACAATTGAAAGAAAATGGGGTATAATGGACCCGGTATTTAACCCGGCTATTGAAGCGACTTACAAATTTTTTGATGCCTTTTTTAAAGAGATGACCGGGTTGTTTCCGGATGAATTTATGCATATCGGCGGTGATGAGAACAATGGTAAACAATGGAATAACAATCCCGAAATTCAAGCCTTTATGAAAAAAAACAATATTCCTGACAATCATGCACTGCAGAGTTATTTTAATCAGCGCATCTTAAAAATATTAACTAAATACAATAAAAAAATGATCGGCTGGGATGAAATTTTTCAACCGGATATGCCGACTAATATTGTTATTCATTCCTGGCGCGGCCGGGAGGCAATGGAACAATCTGCGATAATGTGTTATCAGACCATACTTTCAAACGGTTATTATATTGATCTGATCCAGCCCAGCGATTTTCATTACCTCAACGATCCTATCCCCGAAGATTCGCCGTTAACCGATAAGCAGAAAAAATTTATATTAGGTGGTGAAGCAACTATGTGGTCCGAATTTGTCGGACCTGAAACAGTGGATTCCAGGATCTGGCCCCGCACCGCAGCTATCGCCGAAAGGTTCTGGTCGCCAGGTTCGGTCAGAGATGTTGACGACATGTACCGACGGATGGAAATTATCAGTTTTATGTTGGAAAATCTGGGTCTGACTCATGAAAAAAATCACACAATGATGCTGAGGCGCCTGGCAAATAACCAAAATATTACCCCGCTAAAAACTTTGATCGACGTGATCGAACCGGTTAAAAGATACCGCAGGAACGCCCTTCGTCCCCATACGTCCTTTTCTCCGATGACCCGGGTAATTGATGCCGCCAAACCGGACGCTCAAATTGCCAGAAATTTTCGAAAACTTGTCGATCTGTTCCTGTCCGACAAAAATAAAAATTCCGGTCTTCTGAGTGAAATTACCGAATGGCTGCATTTGTGGCAGGTTAATCATAAAAAATTACAGAAAACAATAGCACTATCACCGGTTTTAATAGAGATAGAACCCCAATCTGCAAATTTGAACAGCTGCGCAGATATCGGTCTCCAGGCGATTGAATATATTCAAAAAGGACAAAAACCGCCTCAGAATTGGCTGGATATTCAATCGGAAACTATTAAAAAAATTAAACAACCTGTAGCCCAGACCGAGCTGATGATCCTTTCAGCAATTGAAAAACTGGTAAAAAAAGCAGGAAAATCAACCGGATAGCCGGGTCGATAATTTCATAAACAGCAGATCTATTAACACACCCCTTAATCCCTCCCTAGAGGGTGTCCAGGAACTCCCCTTCAGTGTCATTCTGCCTGCCCGAAGCGTTTTATGCCGGGAGCAAATCTCGACGGTTTCCAGTCGTGATGAAGAGAGGAATCTCATTCCACTTAACACAAAATTAACCGGTATGAGATTCTTCCCGCCAGTAGGCGGACAGGCAGTCGCGGAGCTTGTCCTCGAGGGCAACGAAGGGCTCCTTCCCGACAAAATGCGCCGCCGGGCAGGCCGGCTTTAGCTGAGTATTGAAATAGGGTATGTCATGAAAAATGTTGGCCTTTTACTTCATAAAATTCCATTTGATAAAGTTTCTAAATAGGGAAAAAATGAAAAATATTTTCACTGTTCATACCGGAGAAATGAAAGTCAGTAAGAAAAACACAATATTGAAATCAAGTGCTATTGGTTCATGTGTTGTGATTGCAGCTTATGATTTGAAAGAAAATATTGGAGCCCTGTTACATGTCATGGTTCCGGGGAGAGCACCGGACGGTTATGATTATCAAAGAACAAGATATGCTCAAGATGCTATCGAAAAAATGATAACCATGATGACTCAATTAGGAACAACTACAGAAAATATTATTGTTTGTCTTGTCGGCGGGGCGAATGTGCTCAAAAGAAAAGATGATACAATCGGATTGGATAATATCATCTCTATTGTTGAACTTCTCAAAAAAATAGGGATAAAAATTAGAGCAAAGTCTGTAGGTGGAACAGAAAGAAGAAGTGTTTCACTCGATGTAGAAAACGGAAACATTTATTATTCAGTTGGAGATGGAATAGAAAAATTATTGTGGACAGCAACTGAAAAAAACAGTAAAAAAGGATGTGTAAAAGAGGATGGAACAAAATGAAAGATTTAGACAAAATCAAAAAACATGTCCACGATCTTGGTGAACGAGTTAAAGAGCTGAATTGTCTTTATGGAATAGCGGAATCCATCAGAACAAAGGATACCATTGCAGCAATCTTACAGGATACTGCCAATATCATCCCACCGGCCTGGCACTATCCGGAAATCACTAGGGGAAAAGTGCGATTCGATGGGAAAGAATATGTCTCGGAAGCTTTCGAAGAAAGCAAATGGAACCAGTCTGCTGATATTATTGTGAATGGCAAAGTTAGAGGTTCGATCGAAGTATATTATTTAGAGGAATGTCCCGAACTGGATGAAGGTCCATTCATGAAGGAGGAACGGAATCTTATAAATAGCATGGTAAAAACCATTAGCGAAGCAATCGAGCGTAACATTGCGGAGGAAAAATTAAAAAGCACTAACCAGCAGCTCCTAGCCAGCGAACAGCAACAGAAAGCAGCCAACCAACAGCTTATGGCAAGCGATCAACAACTGAAAGCAGCCAACCAACAGCTTATGGCAAGCGATCAACAACTGAGAGCGGCCAACCAGCAACTTGAAGCAACAAACCAGCAGCTAAGAGCTAGTGAACAAACTATACGGAAGTCAGAACGAGAACTAACCATCAGAAATAAGATCGCCGAGATATTCCTTACTTTATCCGACGAGCAAATGTACGATGAGGTCTTAAAGACAGTCATTGAGGCCATGGAAAGCAAATATGGTGTCTTCAGATATATCGACGAGGAGGGAGCATTCGTAGCCCCCCCGATGTCCAGACACATCTGGGACCAGTGTCATGTCGCGGACAAGAACAAAGTTTTCCACCGGAAAGTATGGGGAGAAAGCACTTGGCCCCGGGCCATCAGGGAGAGGAGGACTATATATTCAAACCAAAGCTCCACCAAAATTCCCGAGGGGCATATTGGCTTAACCAGGCACATTTCCATGCCGATAATTCATCGTGGGGAGGTCGTGGGGCTTATTCAGGTTGCCAACAAGAAAACGGATTATAATGAACGGGATATAGCGTTGTTTGAGACCATCGGTAAAACCATAGCCCCGATCCTGGATGCGAGATTGCAGAGGGACAGGGAAGAGAGAGAGCGCAAGCGGGCGGAGGATGAGCTGAGACAATACGCACATATAGTATCCTCTACCTCTGATATGCTAGCTCTTCTGGACAATAGATTCATCTACCTTGCCGCTAACAAGGCGTATTTAGAAGCATTCAAACTAACTGCCGACCAGCTAATCGGGCATACAGTGGCTGAAGTATTTGGTGAAGAGTTCTTAGAAAAATTCATAAAGCCCAACGCCGAACGTTGTCTGACCGGGCAGGAAGTCAATTATCAGACATGGATTGACTTTCCGGCTTATCGGCCGAGATATATGGACATCACCTATTATCCGTATCGAGGTGTAGACAAAAAAATCATAGGTTATGTTGTGAACACACGGAACATCACCGAGCGCAAACAGGCTGAAGATCAATTAAAAAATCAAAATGTATTACTTGAAAAGGCTGTGCAAGAGAAACAGAAGGAGATGGAATCCCTGATGGCACGATTAATACGTCAAGAAAAACTTGCTACTGTCGGCCAAATCTCCGGCAGTATTGCTCACGAATTACGCAATCCGTTAAGTGTCATTAGACAATCCATATTTTTTCTGAATCATCTTCGCGAAAAAAACGAAATGGAGTCTTCAGCCTCTAAAGTAAAAGAACATTTTGAACTAGTTATGGGAGAAATCGAAGTTTCAAATAAAGTGATTTCCGATTTGCTGCAAATGACCCGAATGGAGCCATTGAAGAAAAAACAGGTAGATTTCCAATCTATAATTGCAGAAGTATTAGATCGTTATCCTATTGAAAAACATGCAAAATTGAAAATTGATTTAAAACCTGAACCATTATTAATTTGGGCGGATCCCCTTCAAATGCGCCAGGTTCTTATAAATCTCCTCAGCAATGCCACTCATGAGATTATAAATAAACGAGTAGTAACTATCAGGGCCGAAATGTTGAAAAAAAATAAAAAATGTTTCATTAATATTCATGACGACGGGCCCGGGATCGCGAAAAAAAACCTCAGCAAAGTTTTTGAACCCCTTTATACAACTAAAGTAAAAGGTATTGGATTGGGTTTGAATATCTGTAAACAGATCATTGAAAGTCATGGTGGTTCTATTTCTCTGACTAGTGAGATAGGCAAAGGCACAACAGTTAAAATTGAATTGCCGTATGAAACTTAATTTGAAAATTAGTCAATCTGTAGAGAAATAAGACATATAACACTTATGGGACTCAACGTTTTTGTAATTTCATTTTAATCCTGCAATAAAGGGGTGTTTTCCTGGGCAAATTGGTGACTTTTTTTTATGGGGGCATTGAAATAGTCACTTTGTTCGGTCTGTCATTTTCGGTTACTATAATATTATATAACTTAAAATAACCAGTCTTTTTGTAAGACCTATGGAAGATTTTTCTAATAATAAATTAGGAAATTCCGGACATTCTCTCCATATAAATATAGAATTGGTAGACCACGGGTCAAGGGTGATATCAAACACCTTATTCTGAGAATGAAGAATGACAATCTATACTGGGGCTAGAAGAGAATACAGGGAGAGTTGCACAACAGATAGAACTTATGGTCGATCAAAAGAAATAATCTCTGCAAGAAAAATTATCAAATTCAAAACACTACAATTAAGGAGGCAGCAGAATCTTTGAAATAAACAAAAACTTAGTGCTTGACAATGAAAATTCTATCTCTTAATTTTTATCAGTCAGCTCCAAAAGGTTTTGAAGACGTACAGAATATCAATTCATGAGTTTTTTTGCACTTCGTGGCGGTTACGAATCGCTGTTTGATAAAAAAAGCGAGCATGGTTTAACTACCGGTTTTGGTTTGACCGCTCCATTACAAAAATCGCTGCAATTATCTTTGAATTACGCTTACTCCAACTGGGGTGTTTTGGGAAATGTTCAAAGGTTTTCACTGGATTTTCATTTATAAATTTTTTAAAAAAAATGAAGTTTGATTATTTAAAAAGAAAAATATTTGATGTGATTATTATTGGTGGTGGAATAAATGGTGCAGGTATTTCACTTGACGCATCTTTGAGAGGACTCTCCGTTCTTTTGATAGAAAAAAATGATTTTGGCAGCGCAACAACCAGCGCCTCTACAAAACTTATTCATGGTGGATTACGTTATCTTGAAAATTTTGAGTTTTCTCTGGTCAGAGAATCTCTGAGAGAAAGAGAACGATTGTTGAAAAATGCACCGCATTTGGTAAGACCTCTCAAAATAAAACTGCCAATATACAAAGAAAGTCGAAGACCGTCGTTGATAATACAAGCAGGCATGATATTATATGACCTGCTTTCATTTGATAAAAGTTTACCCAACCATAAGTTGATCTGGGGAGGCCGGAATAGCAAAATAAAAAAGATTGAACCCGGATTAAATCAAAAAAACCTGAAATCCATAGTATTTTATTATGATTGCCAGGTGAATTTTCCCGAACGTCTATGTATCGAAATAATTTTAAGTGCCAACAAAGCCGGCGCCCTGACTTTAAATCATCATGAAGTTATCGGAATTAACGGGGAGGAATCCCATCGAAAAGAAATTCAGATTAGAGATAACTTATCAGGTGAACAGTATAAAGTTTTTGGTAAAATTATTGTTAACGCGGGGGGGCCATATGTTGATAAAATATCCAACCTGGTAAATCCAAACATGGATAAAATAGTACATGGAACAAAAGGCAGCCATATTATTATTGATAAATTTAAAAATGGGCCCATCGATGCTTTATATGTTGAAGCTATACAAGACGGGCGTCCTTTTTTTATCATTCCATGGCGTAATTATTATCTGGTTGGCACCACAGATATTTATTTTGACGGGGACTTGGATAATGTTTCAATTTCCGAAACTGAAATTAATTACTTATTATATGAATTAAATTATTTGTTTACTGAAGCCGGTTTAGGTGTCGATGATATTTTATACTCCTATTCGGGTATAAGGCCGCTGCCATATGAATCGGGAAAAAGAGAAGGGCAGGTTACCCGGAAACATATCGTTTATGACCATGAAAAACATGATGGTCACAATAATATCATTTCGATTATCGGCGGTAAACTCTCTACATATAGGAATCTTGCTGAAGAATGTGTAGATTTGGTTTGTCGGAAACTTGGAAAAACTGAACTAAATTCAAAAACAAAAAATTATCCGCTATTTGGAGGATATGGTATAATAAATATTGATAATTATAAGACAATATTATCTGATAGATTGATAAGAACCTATAATTTGAACAAAAACACAGTAGATTTTTTAATCGACTTCCACGGGTCTAGAATAAAAAATATACTTGAATTAATTTCAAACAATCCGCTTCTGAAAGAACAAATTTGTCAACATAATTTAGATATTTTAGCACAGGTTGTTTATGCTATCAAGTATGAACATGCAAAAACGTTGGAAGATATCTTAATAAGACGTACCGGTATCGGAACAAGCGCTTGTTTAGGATTGGATTGTGTTGAAAGGACAGCTGAAATTGCTTCTTCGTACTTTAATTGGGATAAAATAGAAATGGAAAATGCGATAAAAAAATATAAAAAAAATATAAAAAAACTATATTTACCCAAACCCCTTACAGCAAAATATGAACAACATACTCTAAAGGCGTAAAACTGTTACTGATACTGCACTCCATATTAACTTTTTTCGCTGCATGCAATTGATATTGCTAGTGCAGTGCAAATGGCTCTCTGTTATTTTCGCATTTTCGCGTATCCGCGTTTCTGCGTTTACACATTTTCGCAGCTTAATCTGCCAAAATGACTTGAGTCTTAGAGCCTTGGTGGCAAATTTTATGAATAATTCAGAATAAAAAGGAATATTTTGAATAAGTTTCATATATCAGAAGAAACTAAAGCGAGATTGAACAAGATAAAAGTTAGTGCGATCGATATGGACGGAACCATTTATTTGGGAAAAAAGCTGTTTCCCTTCACAAAAGATTTTTTACAGGGACTCGAATCAGCCGGAATAAGATCTGTTTTTTTAACCAATAATTCCTCAAAAAATGCCAACGACTATAAAAAAAAATTATTTAATATGGGATTGGACATAACTGTTGATCGTATTTATACTTCAGGAGATGCTACCATAGATTATCTTAAAAAAAGGAATCCAAAAGCAAAACTTTTTTTAA
>SDBT01009073.1_pt1 | contig 16165 bp, 13 predicted proteins | sample 2277101 | NCBI WGS metagenome assembly SDBT01 (sample SAMN10404973, study PRJNA504765) | marine sediment metagenome | isolation source: marine sediment core GS10_PC15, 103 cmbsf | place: Arctic Ocean: Southern Knipovich Ridge | collected 2010 | reverse complement strand
GAATATCACTTCGCCGCCACTAACCGCGGCTACATCGATAGCGTTTTGAATAGCAGTCGTATCGACAGCAACTCCGTCACCTACGGCGCCGTAACTCCGTACGTCCAAAGTCAGGAATCGAAATGCAGTGGGTGTTACGCCAGCCGCTAATTCAGCGGCCGTCTGAGGATAGAGCAATGCGCCGATTGTTTCTGCCGTAAACGCAACCACGCTGCTTAAAAGATCCGCGGCTTCCAGTATGCCGGCAGAAGTTACACGTAAGAATTTTCCGAAGAAACCTGAAATCGGCGCCATCTCCGCTTGCGCATTAGTCGACGCCGACGTAATAGGAAATCGTATAGCGCGGCCAACTTTATTCTCTAACTCCTGAATAATCAAATACAGCTTATCAAGCTCATCGTTAAACGTTGTCGAAGACCACGGACCGTTCTGTTGGAAATCGGTGGACCGCTCAACGCCTATGTCACGGTAGATAGTGACGACTGCGCCGGCACCCGGAGCCGTTACGAAAGTAACATTGCCGCCTGTCTCATTGCCGGCGCCGCTGACCGTGTAGTCGGTCGTAAGGACTTGCAGTACGCCGTCGACATCGACTACCAAATCCGCCTGAAGGAAGATAGGGAATGGATACGCGAACACAGTTTGAGCCGCGATTGCGGTATACTGCACTCGCGGTGAAAGGTCTTGTACGTCGTCTATGCTTGCCATTATTTAGCTACCCAACCGGTGTTGCCAGTGCCGGATTCTTTGACATAAAAGCTAGTAACGGCGCCGCCATCGGTTCTGTAAAATACTGAACCGATGCCTGCTGTCCATGTGCTTTCAGGACTTCCAGTTGAGGCCAGTGTGAAGATATTATTTAATCTGTCGGAGTAATTCCTTCGTAGGCCGGTCGAACTAATGTTGTTCATTTGTACACAACTCGCCGCGAGAACTGCTGCACCGGATGTGATCATAAACAAGTTGTCATTCGGCATATCGTTGGAACAATCGTTGTTAGAGAAATTAAGATTGGTTATAGACGATGCTGCAATCGTATGTGTTCCGCCACCGGCGGCTGCTGTTATATCAACTATCGAAGATAGATCGGCATCTGAATACAGCTCTATAGTGTTGGCGTCAATGCGCTTAACATAGTAATCGGTTGCAAGGGCAAGACCAGCAGGGAGTGTGCCGGTCGTTGTTAGTTGAACCACAATATTACTGACGAATGCGTGGGCAGTTAATGTGATTCGATCCGTTCCCGTAGCGACATCACCGTCTACAAACGTATCCGTTAGAGAAGAGAAGGTATCGAACGGCCTAAAGATTCCAGAGAACCGATTACTCATGACGGACACATGACCGGGACCGTTCGTTATTTTCACACCGCGAGCTTGTGTATTTGAAATGCCCGGACCAATAAAGTTATTGCCACTAATCAGTGCGTATTTGCAATCCCTAACAACGGAAATGCCCTCTTCCCCCACTCCGCCATCGGCCCACGTGAGCGTATTCCCAGTGATTGTCAAATTATGCGCGGTCTGCCCGACCGGGGGCGCCAACTGGATGTGGTGTCTACTACAATTCTGGATGTTGTTGCCGGTGATTGTCACGTTGTTCATGTCCCTACCGGGAACCGTACCAACAATTCCGAAAAAGCAATCACTGATGCTGTTGCCAGATATGGTCGAGTGACTGCCGCCAATCTCTATACCTAAGCCGGGGGCTTGGTTGATCCCATAAATAACATTGTCTGATATGGTCATGAAATCGGTGTTGTCTGTGGTTATTCCAAATGGCATTCCCTGAACAACATTATTTGAGATCGTACCATTGGGAGAGCGCGTGAAAATGCCGCCCTCTGCCACTCCCATCCCTGAGTAGCCAACAACAGTATTGTGGCTGATAATATAGTCGAAATTTAAGAAGGACCGATCAGCCTTACCAAAGATGTTAATTGCACCAACGCCACTATCAATGAACTCCATGCGGTTGTTTATTATTCTGTTGCCAAAGGCGTTAGCTGATAGCGACTCAATATAGATGCCGGTAACATCCCATTGCCTAATGAGGCATTCAGTAATGAGCGCAAAATTACATCCAGACCCCTTGACCCCGATGCCCGCACTATTCCTGCTATCAACCCCGCGAACAACACAATAATCACCACTTATATTTACTGCGGCATGATCAAAAAAGCTAGCTGCGGTTGTTTGGCTTCCGGCCTTATTGCCGTCCCAAATACCACCAAGGACAGTGACGTGATCGCCACTACACGAGAGCATAAATGTCGATGAGGCATCGGCAAGTTTTAATGTGCAGCCGGAGAAATCAATTATTTGACCGTTGATTGACTGCGTGACTCCCGACGTTAAATAAATATCGCCATGATTACCAAATACGCGTTGATCAACACTAAGAGCGTTGGATAGCGGTGTTGTATCGTCAGCAACACCGTCACCGACAGTTCCAGCCCGTCTCACGTCACCCGGAACGTACCTAAAAGCTACGGGCGCAAATCCAGCAGCCAATTCCGCAGCAGTCTGAGGATATAAAAGCGCACCGATTGTTTCCGCCGTAAACGCGACTACATTGCTTAGAAGATCCGCAGCTTCCAGTATGCCGGCTGTCGTGATACGTAAAAATTTCGCACTAAAATTAGAGATCGGCGCCATCTCATTCTGTGCGTTCGTCGAAGCTGATGTAATCGGGAAACGAATAGCTCGCCCGACTTTATTCTCTAACTCCTGAATAACCAAGTATAGCTTATCAAGCTCATCGTTAAACGTAGTTGAAGACCAAGGACCGTTTTGCTGGAAATCAGTGCTGCGAGCTACAGCTATATCGCGAAAAATAGTTACGATCTCGCCACCAACTAACTCCGTACCGATCGGCCGAATCAGCGTGACGTTACCGCCATTGTCGTTACCTTTGCCGGAAACAGTATACGCCGTTGTCAAGACTTGCAAGACGCCGTCGATATCCACGACGATGTCCGCGTCCTCGAAAATCGGAAACGGATAAGCAAATATCAATTGGTTCGCGATCGCAGTGTATTGCACTCGCGGACTTAAATCTTGGACATTATCGATACTCGCCATCTTACTCTTCTGCTCCAAAACGAAGTTGGTTTCTTTTACGTCGGTGATTCGCTATTCGAACCGCGAACAACGGGTCTTCCAGTTCTAACTGCAACCGGGCTATACTGTCGTATTTATTCTGAATATCTTTTATGATCTCAACTCGCATATCCGGAGTCGCACTAACATAAACCGGATTAGTAAATGTATCAGCTAAAGCCTGTTTAAAAGTTAATCCGTTAGGTCCGGATCGAGTACGCGCGATTAATATTAGTTTGTCGTACTCTTCTTCGTTAATACGCATTCCCTCAATACGCTTACCCGGCATACCTACGGGAACGGCTCGCGTTTGCTCCATCAACGTTATCAGTTCGTCCACTATCGGATCTGCGATTTCTTCTCTATCCGGTATCGGAGACATAGGTCCGAGCAGAGATCCAGAAAACCTCTTGCGCTTCTCACCGAAGAAATCACGGCGAGGCGGAGCTTCTTGAGAGTATCCGGGTATGCCGGATTTAACCTTAATGTTATCGAGAATAGTCCACGCTTCGCGAAGATACGGATCGTCTATAGCGCCTAGTTGCGACCGAAACGCCGCAAAAGGAACCAGCGACGATGTCATGGTTTTAGACCAGCTTTGGAAATACCGTTCCGGGTCCGACATCATTTCAGTAAAATCGGCAATACCTTTAACGTATGTCTTCGACATCGTGTTATTAGCAACGCCAATAATGATCGCAGAAACCGCGTCGTTAACTTTAGCTCGCTCATCGTCCAAACCGTCTGCATCGCTTTCTATATACGACAGTATCTCAGTCGCGTCTGCTGTTGCGCCGATAACGAACGCCAGCGGCTCCATACGAGCGTACGAATGATATTTATTACCTAAGCGAACTGAGTACGGCTGCCAGCCAGAAAGTTCCAACAACTGACGAGCATCCGGATTACTAGGGCCAGCGCCCGTTATCGAATCGTCGATCGTATACGACGCCACTACAGCCGAAGTCGCGGAACCCATACTGACGCGCGCGAGCATTACGTCGCGCTCACGTCCGCCCGCGCGCATGGCTTGGTAAAATTTAGGCCGAAACAAGGCGACCGGCTACCTGTCGAGAATACCGGCCGTGAAAATGTTGACGGGTGTTCGCACAAAAGGCGCCAGTAACGAAAGAACCGGCGTCTTACGTAACGCCAACTGAAACGCTTGTCCTCTCGGACCTAGTGGATTCTGAAACGTTACGTATCGCGTAAAGTCTTACGCGGCTTTCTGTGCTTCTAACGGCGTATTCTCCATGAACTCACGCGCTATGTCTCCCGCGTCGCTTGCTTTAGCTGCACCGGAATTAACTTGCTCATAGGCATGTAAAAACGCGCGTCTCTCAACTTCAGAACGATACGCTATCGTCTTGAAAAATTCGTCGACCGGCATCATTACACGTTCCGTGGGGGCGCGTATGACCTGACCGATGCCCGGTAAAGGTAGACTTCTATTACCGCCTACGGGGATACGAGTACCGTCAAGTAGAGCTTCAGCAAACGCGCCCAAAGGCGTTGCGCGTTGTTCGGGCGTCAACAAATGCTCGGCCGATATAGAACGCCGACGTACCGATTCGAATTTAACAACATCGTCTAACGCTATGCCCGTACGCATACTTTTAGACGCTAGCCTAAACGCATCTCTATACGCCCCTATAATACCGTGCAATAAAGCCGAAGCTTCTCCAACCTGAACGTGATCGCCCGGACCTAGAAAACGACCTATGCGTGCAGCTACGGCCGTCGCCGCCACGTTCATTGTTTGCATCAATATATTACCGCTTGTATTGATGACGTGTGTTTTCGGACCGGAGAGAATAGAGTTAATAAACAGTTCGTTTACGACGCCCATTAACTTAGACTGAGTATACTGGCGAGTAGCTTTTGTAACAGCCCGCGTATTGTCCATCATGGCGATGGCGTTAGCTACTTGAGTAGTATCGTATCCGTCCGCCGCGTCTACCAATTCACGCATTCTCGTAATATCTATTTCATTCGCCGATGTAGGAATTCGAAACGCGTTTAACGCTCGACCGGTTTCCGCGCGGGCACCCATGAACTCCGTTTGGTATTCCCGATGCCATTGTATCTGCCGACGAAATTGTAATTTCTCAATATCAGTCGCTTCGCCTTTAGAGATCTTAACAGCGAAAGTATGAATTCGTTCAGCGCTGGAATTCAATACTTGACGCGCTGCTAAAATTGTCTCGGCGTTAACTACGCCGCCGACTTCGCGCTCCATGATAGCTTTAACGACGCCTTCATCGATATCAAGATCTTCCGCCAGTCCCGCTAACTGCTGTTCCGTTATTACGCCGCGGCGAGCCTCGTCTATTCTACCGGCGTTCTGTTGTGACACGTCAGCAATAATTGCTTTGATATCGTCAGTAGTGTTGATCGTATCGAAATTGGTCTGGAACGATTCATCCAACGCGAATTCGCGCAACCGTAACTGCGAGAGACGAGTCGCTTCTGCAACGTCATCGAACGCTTGCTCGGGAGCAGTTTGTACGACCGTCGGTTTTTCAGGATCTAGCGTAGCAACCGGAGCCGCGGGCTCGTCTTTAACAACTACCGGGACTTCAGGTTCGACGCGTTCAGGAATAACCTCGTCGAGAAATTCTTTCTGACCGGGGCGCGCAACTTTAGCTTTAGCCGCGCCCTTACGGACTGACTTCGCTGTTGCTTTTGCTATAGCTTTACTTAAACCTAAATCGGGCATTATTTATCCAATTGATCCAAAACAACCACGCCGGTTCCTATCGCAACAGCGGCAACTCCGGGTTCCTTAGACGGAAGAACTTCGAATACGGGAACTCTAGGGTCTTTACTAAGCAAGCTACCGGTGTTCTTATTAACTGTAGTCGGATTTCGCTTCACATTAAACCCGCGTCGCGCAAGTCCTTCATAAAGTCTTGCAGAGGACGGAGATACCGTAACATCGCTAACCAACCTCAAGCCGTCAGACTCCGCTTGATCGACCATTCGAATAAGCATATCGATTCCGGCGCCCCTACCACGTTCTGATTCCAGTACGTCAATACGCTTCATTTGTAAAACACCGTCGCCTCTCTGTGCAACAGCTTCGCCGACCCCCGGTATGCTAATTGTTTGTTCACCGGTCTCACCGACTAGATGACTTATTACTTTTCGTTTGGGAGCGCCGACAGATCCGCGTTGCAGTTTAGCCGGATTTATAGAACCGAATTCGGAAGCCGCTAGACGCGCTACTTTAAGAGTCGTACCGGCGACTTTCAAAACAGATACGATGCCTCCGGTCGCAACTAAACTATCGACAGCGTTCTTGAACCGACCTTCCATCTCGCCTTCGTTTTCACGATCCGTCATCCAATTTATGTAGGCGTTAGCTAATGAGCCGTCAGGCGAGACTTTATTTAAAACCGCGCCGAATTTATTTTCCATCTGCCGGCCCATCTCAATAACGTCCGCCATTCTACCTTCGTGAGCTTCGAACGCCGATGCCGCCGTAACGCCTTCCGCTAATGCTAATCGGCCGACCTTAGTCAGCGTCTCTACGTTTTTAAGACCGCCTAGTCCTTTCAAATAGCTAGTAAACGGAATGACGAATTGCGCAATTCCTTGCGTAATATCATCCGAAAACGTATTCGACTCTTCTGCCTCGTCAGCGAAATTATGCGCGGCTTCAAAAACGCCCGGAAACATTGTTTGCAGAGGCGGAACCGGAGTCGGGTCAGTATCTTCTTCGGGCGAGCTAACCGGTCCGTCCTCCGCTCCCCCCAACGCCCTAGCTAACCCCGGCGGCGGATTAATAACGAACTCTGCGCCAGCTTCAAAAACATCGTCAACCGTCTCGATAGTATTCAACGCAGCGCGATACAAACCGACGCCTATATTTTTAGGAAGCCCGTTAACCCACTGCTCGAACGCCGGGTTAACCGGCGGCCCGACAGTTTTCTCCAACTCGTCCGTCACGTCCTGATCTTTAGCCTCGCGTGTTCGCGCAACTGCATCATCAACGTACGAATCTAAAATTTGCTGCGGCATTATGAACGACTCTTTTGTTCGTTTTCGCGAATAAGATTTTCCAATCTGTTAACTTCCGTATCGTATTGTCGACGCTCGCGCCCGGATAGTTCTTCCGGACTCCCCATACGGTTCTGATACTCGATCAAAGCGTTTTGAGCCTTTTCAACATCGAACGCCGCTTGCTGCCGAATAACAGTACGTATTACTTTTTCCGATTCTTCCAGAATAGCGCCTTGACGTTCCTCTGGCGGGAGTGCGTCTATCGCATCGTACAACTGCGTAAACGCCCTGTCTCTAGCGCGCGCTTCGTCTTCAGATAAAAGTTTTGCGGATATAGTACCGCGGATAATTCCAAGCGATCGATCAATGCGATCGAACGCCTCTTTAGCAACCTGTGTTCCTTTCCATCCTTCTTCTTCAGCGCGACGCTTCAATAAAAGTTCGGTTCTGTCTTCCCACGTCAACGATCGTTCAGTGCTTATTTCCTCTTCAGTTAAACTAAGAAGATTCGTAGAGAACCGGAAAAGCGTTTTCGGGTCTGATTTAGGCGGAGTGGACGCTGACGCCTGCAACTCATTCAATAACGTGCGACCGACCGAGGGCAACAAGTCGTCATTCTCGACCATTTCCAAAAGGTCGCGTCTGGTCAACTCGCGCGCTAGCATAGACGCAGTAGCTTCACGATCGCCGGCTTTATGACGGGCCGTTTCTTCAGCAATTACTTGCGAGTTTCTAGCAGCCCTCAAAGTATTGCGTTCACGAAGTTCCGCGAGCAACATATTTTCAAGTTTAGCTTCCTCGTCCGGAGTCAACGTATTAGCCGTACGGTTCGCCTCTTTCAAATCTTCAATGAATCCTATAGGGTCGCCGAAGACAGTATCCTCTAGTTCGTTATCGAACCGGGCGATCACCGTCTCAAAAATAATGCCGCGTTTCGCCTCTGCACGAGCTACGCGCGCTTCGCTTTCGGACAACACTGCATCTGCCTCCGCAGCATCCAAAAGTATGAATAGTTTAGCTTCCTCCGCTTCAGCCTCAACGAACGCTTCCGGCGTATCTTGAGCCCGTAAAAAGGACACTCGCTCCATAAGGCGGCTTACTTGTTCGTTAACCAACTTAACGTCTTCAGCGCGTAACTCGTTAACTAGCGCAGTCTGAATCCGGGCAAGTCCCGCCGATGTACGTTTATTATATATCTGCGTAACAAGAGCGTGTGTTTCTACAGGAGCTTCCTCCAACGTCGCATCACGTATCGCTATCATAGCGTTACCGAAAGCCTCCGGATCTGTACCCGCTTCTGCTTCGAGACGTGCAGCATCTTCCTCCATATCTATCTCGGACCTAATAGCGTAGCTCCGTAAAGCGGAATCGTTATAGGCGCGACCGAAAGCGGTCATACCGCGTATGCCTTTCCTGAATTCCGGATCACCGGCCGCTCCTTCCTTCGCGCCTTTCCTCTTACCTATCCGCGAAAGAGTACCGGTAAACGTCCTAGAAAAATCATCTAGCGACCTAGCCAGCGATTCCGCTGCTTGCGAACCGCCGGTAGGTGTCGTGCGCTGGCGCAAGTCAATAAGCGCTGGCGCCTCTAAATCTCTGAAACGTGTTGCCGGATGCGTCATTATTAAGATCCACCACCGGCGGCAAGAGACTCCCCGATCTCTGCGGCCGTATCCAATAACGTCAGTGTAGATTTTCGCTTACCGACAAAACGCGCTATACGTCCCTGCGTCAAACGTTGACGTTGAGCTTGTCGAGTGCTGGCCGTATCTATAAGTAAGTCATCTGTCGCTTCGTCAATATCCAACTGCGCTATTCTAGCCGGAGATCCTTCAGAGAACGCTACGCCGGCCGCGCCGGCTTTCGCCTGCTGAGACGAAATAGCACGCAATAAGTTCTTCTTACGGGTTATTTCACGATTACGACCAGCGTCGCCCTCAGCAGCCGCATCTATTACCGATTGCGTCTCATCGACTTTGCCGGCGAATCGCTGCAAATCAGCCTTTAGAACACCCGCTAATACCTTAACCATTTACCTACTCTCCAAGTCTACCACTATCGCCAAAATCTCCATCGGCAGCGGATCTATCTGATCGAACGTAACGGTTTTATCCGTCCGCTCATCCCAATTCGAGGTTTCCTCTAACGGAATATTGCCAGTAAACGGAGTCTTCGTAGTATCGAAATCATCGATATCGAAAAACTTATCCGGTAATGTACGACCGTTAATCCGAAGACCTAGCGTATTGCGAACCTTTACGCGCGCTTTCACAACACGCCGCTTGTCCATAAAATTAGAGCCGGCGGGCGTCAATGACGCCAAAGGCATAGGCGTTACGATAGGATCGAAATCCAAACCGACCTGAATGGCGGAACTGGCGAATTCCGTTTCAGACGGCGTAACCGTACCGCCGGTTTTATCGGTCAACACCTTATGCTCAGTCTGCAAACGAACGCGGACTGTCTCACCCGTCAAATGCTCAACGTTATCAGCTACGCCGCCAACAACGTTAACGCCCGAATCGACGTACATAGCCGTATCGGTCTGCTCCAAAAATAACTTCGCCGTTCCGCCTACTGTGCGCTCGACCGCGAAATAAATTTCTTCTACTGTCGTTGCAACTGCTTTAAACGTACCGGGGGTTGTCCAGTTAGTCCAAGCACGAACGTTCGCCTCCTGCCGCGAATTAAGTACCGCAACTGTACCGTCCGTATTGATAACGAATGCGAGATTAATCTCGTCTGTCGACGAACCCTGCCAAGACGCTAAATCAACCACGCCGTTTAGCAAGTTAGGCGCCAAACTAGACAACCCTAGAGAACTATATGCCTCTTTCTCAAAATCAAACCGGAAATCGCGAATAGACTTACCTAAACGCTGCACAAAAATAGTTCTGTCGTCCACATTCACAGGACGAATCCGTTTTGAACCGTATTGTGATTGCGGCGCTGGCGTGTCAGAAGGAGTTATCGCATCGCCCTGCGGTCGTATATACCGGAACTCTTCACCCGAAGTGAAAATTTCTAAAGTCTGCCCTGAGAATAACGCATTTATAGCGTTTAATTGCTGACCGTCCAGTGTTTGAAAAATAGGGTCGGCGTCGAACTGTTCCAACAACTTGTAACTATTTATGTCGTTAACTGCACTTCCGAACAATGACGCAAGTTTACTTCTAGTACCGCCGAAGTACAACCGACCGCCGAAGAACGATAGGGTCCGTTGAAAACCCCTTGTCGAACTCCACACGTCCTCTGATCTAGGGACTCCGGGCGTTGTTCTGGTGCTGGTAGCGGCTGCTGTGACAGTTACTACCGTACCGGGGGTTACACTCATCAAACCGTCGTAAGTCTTCGCACTTGCGTTTGCAAAAGTAACCGTATACGCAAGCGCGCCCGTCCGAGAACACGATACGCCGGTAAACCCCGGCACCGAAAATAATTTCTGAACCTCTCTAGCTATATTTGAGGCGGTTGTTGTTCGTTCGTCCGCAGTCGCATCGCCCGCAAAAGTGACCAGACCTGTTCTAGCGCCGTCGAGTTCTATTTGAAACGTATCACCCTGAATCCAATTAGCGTTGAACGTAATAACTTGAACTTCCGACGTAGGTGTAGGGCTACTGGAATCGTCATAATCGAACTGCGGCACCGAGTCATAAACAAGTTCTCCTGTCTGGAAATCCGCATTAGTGAATTCCTCCGCCGTAAAACGAATAGGAAAATCTTCGTGCGCAAAAAACAACGCATCCGCTCCTACCGCGCCGTCCAACTCCGCAATATCCGCCGATTTATATGGTAGCGGAAAAGTTCCGTCCGCCGGAATCGCACCGTTAAGAAACATCGTAGCAGACCTATCCGTGACAGCTACCAAGTATCGAATCGCGGTTGTTAGTTCAAACGAGAACAGGCGAACGGCTGAAACCGTTCCACTATCTACCCAGACATTAAATTCAGACAGCGAAACCGTGTTCGTACTCATGTCGGTTCCACCTATCTTGACAACGCGCCAGTATTGCGCCGTAACCGTATCCAAAGCGCCGCCAGCCGTTAAAGGAGTTCGTCGATACGTCCGTTCTATCGTATCTATTTTAGGTAGCGCAGTTCCAAAGTTAGTCCACACAGCGTCATCGGTCGACGACTGTATGAAGAACTCGGCACTTGTACTGCCGGTAGACTTGAATTTTTTGACATCGGCGTGCGATATGGTTTTAGCCGAACCCAAGTCGTAACGAACCACTATATAAGGATCAACCGTTCCGATATTACCTGTCGTGATAAGAAGCGTAGCGTCGTCATCATCGTGCGCGTTAGCTCCCGTACCGCCTTCAGGAGTCGTTACAGCCGTCGGTATTTGTAATGTCAAGACATTCGGAAGCTGCTGAATAAATTTCAGACCGGGTCGACGAATAACGCCGCCAAGATGATGAACTAGGACGTTTGTACCGGTCAACAAACCGCTATTGTACGCCTCTGTATCCACACGACCGGAAGCCCGCGGATCTAGTACGCCGGATAGAAACGCAGATTGTACGGTTTTAGATCGCATTAAGCACTGCGATTATTGACGAAAGGGTCACTAAACGTAGGTTTCGCCGGCCGGCCTTGCGAATCCGCATACATCGCCATACCGCGCTGCTTGTCATACTTAGCCGTCATTATCTTAACGGCGGTGTCGCTTTCCGTGATCGGCTTAATCATGTGCTGCGCAAGCACGAAAGTCATTAACGTCGCAAAGTACGCCGGCACACTCGTAACCGCGGGCTTGAACATATAGTCAAACTCTATCGTATCGCGATCAGTATATAAATGCGTTGCATATATCTCGTAATTGAGATCGACAGGAAACACTCCGATGGGGAGCAGCATATCCGGAGGTAGCTGAAATGCGTTTTTCCATTGATTTAGGGGCGCCGCCACGAGCTTACTTAAAGCACTCTTCGTCATAGCAAACCGCCAACGATTAGACTGTAGCTCGTTCTCGTACAGCATTTCGAATAGGTTAGACCCAACCGTGGCTCCGTATCTATTATCGGATAAACTATTAAGTGGTTCCTCGCCACACAAAATAAGCGCTTTGCTTATTAGGTCAATTTTACTATTTGTTTCAATCGCCACTCGGCAACTCCCAATTAACTTCGTGTGGTCTCGGTTTGCCGTGAAAACAAACAAAACTCGCGCCTTCCGGAATTATCCACGGTCGACGTACCTGCCATTTGTAACTCACGTACCGTCCGTCGAAATACAAATCGTCTAAACTGTCCCAACTACATCGTAAGTGATCTTGCGTATACCCTTGATCGCCCCACCTAGCCCAGTCCTGCGAATATTTGTCAGGCGTGCCCAATTCATATCCGTCGAACAAGTACTCATAGTTGTCGCGCCCGTCGAACGCCATAAACCACGATGCTAGTGAACGACCGTGTTTAGCTTTGAAATTTAGTCCAGCGGTGAACTTATGAGGATACGTCAACATATCCGTAACGTCACTGACGATAATCGTATCGAGATCCAAATATACGACCGGACCGGTGAACAGCCCTTTACGAAAGATCTCTAGTTTATTCCAATAACCGGAACGTCTCGCGGCCATTGGAATACACTCGATACCTCTCAAATCCTTGTTAGTCAAACACACGAATCGGTGCGGTGCTTGACAAAATTTAGCAACTCCGTCACGTAGTCGAGTCACGTAGTCATCCGAAAACCCGTTACCGGGTTTATACACACTTACGACGGTGAGGTTTGTCTCGGTTTCCATCCTGCACGATCCTTGTGAAATAACGGATGTTTAGAAAGCCCTCTTTCGTAATCCACCCAAATACATAACGGAAAATTCATTCGCTTTAACAGCGTATACTTCGCCGACGGGTTATCGATTTGCCTACCGCGATAACGAATCTGCGAAGCAATGATATCTTTCGGATCACGTACGACAACAACGACCATATCAAAATTATCGGCGATCTCCGGCAACCATTTAAGCGTAGTCGCGCCCTGCAATACGCCTTCCGGCATTCCCTCAACGTCCGACTTCGATAGAGCCGGTTCATCGTCTCCTTCAAATCGAGGATGCGCTAAATCACATTCCCTGATAGCCGGTAATCTTAATTCCGCTGCAAATATCTCCGTTGCAATCGTAGTACCGCTTCTATGCGGCCCCGTAACCAACACTCTCTGTATGTTGTCAAACACTACTCGGCTCTCCTAGCCACTTTTTAGTAAGTCCACTCATCGAGAAAACTCTTCCTTTGAATTCTGTCTCTGCCAACTTTTTAAACTTTCGGCGATATCCTTCTATCGCTCTACTTTGCGATTCTTTCGGATCTCCAAGGCGCCGACAATCGTGACCGATCGATCGACCTTTCTCAGACTCGCCGGGGAAATATCCCGAGCTATCGAGCGGACAACCGCAAAGAATAACTCGTTCAAACCCCATTTCAAACATCATTCGCGCAGCTTTTGCTGCGCTAGTTGCGCCCGTACTGCAATCCCTGCCAAACCATCTCGTCACGCTACGATATTCTTGCTTAGGCGGATTACCACTTCCCGCCCAATTAGCAAAAACGTCAAACGGTTTTCCTTTCGGAAACGCTTTACGTCTTGCCTCAGTAAATATTTCTGCCTTGTTCGTGTGTCCAGCAACAATAGCATCGATTTCTTCAACCTCAACACACGCGCCGTTAACTGTACATATAAACGCGAACGGGTATATCTCCAACGCACGTTTTAAATCCTCGTGCAAACACGGAGCGCTTCCTACAACTATTGCCGTCCCTGTCATATACAACAAAATTGCCGGCCCCCGAAGGGGCCAGCAAGATAACCGACTTTAGTCGGAGTCTACTACTGCAACTGGCAACGGAATTGCGTTATCAAGATCGACAACAGCCCCGTCGTTAAAGTTGACCCTGAAAAGACCGATAACACTGTTACCGACAGCGATGATAACATCGTTGACTTGTAACTTAGCGATCTCAAGCAGAAAATAATCTACTCCATCAATCACGTCAAGCGCGTCGCCATCTACATAAAACCATAGATGGTTAGCAGCGCCTTGCGGACCCATGTTCTGAATCGGGTTTGTTATAGCGTAAGCCATTAGCCTTACTCCTTAAAAATAAAAAGAATCTCAAAACTAAAAACCGGACGACGACGCGAACGCCGCCGCCCAAATCAATTAAGCTTCGAAAGACTGAACTTCGACTACGCCTAGCGCATCGATAACCGTCGAGCCGGCCTTAACGACCGCCTGCGACAAGAACGACAAACGCTCACCGACCCAGTCCACGTATGTACGCGGTTCGATACCGACTGCTAGACCTACCGCAGAACGATCGAATGCGAAACATAGACGAATGCTCGCCGAACCGGTGGGTAATCCACCTTCCGTACGATCTTCGATAACCATCCACTTAAAGCCGAAAGCTACCTTTTCGTCGAGATTGGCGTCAACCAAAGCCCGGAAAGTCTGATAGTCGGCCGAAGTGATTTCGGTCTCCGACAACGCGCCTTCAAGACCTTGTGCATTGACAAGAATCGAATGTTCACCGCCACGAGCCTGTTGAGCCATGAGGAAACGTTTCGCACGCCGTAGCTTGACGGCGTTGATTAGGCTATTCGTACCACCTAAATCTTCGTCGACTGTACCGGCAATACCGGTAGCTGCGTCAAGTGCATCGATGATAAGCTGATCCTCAGCACGGCCTACGGACTTACCGTTGGCTTGTGCGAGTTCCATGCGCTCATCGATATTCGTTTCAGCCTGATCGAACAGATCGGTGTAGTCACCTACACGCCAGTTCGTCAGAGTAGCCGGAACCTTCGTATGAGAATAATCGGCCGGCGTAATCAGTTCCGCCGTGGTGTGTTGCGTCGCAACGCCTTCACCCATCGTTCGGAAGTCATACGTCTGACCCACAACGCCCGTTTTTACGCGGACTCTGTTGCGGATATACGCTGCACCCTGATACGCCTGCTTTACCTCTGTGTCGTACGAGATAATCGCCGCGTTAGTGTTTGTGGAGAAAACTCCACCAAGATTGATAGACATTACGTTCTACCTCTTCAGTTAGGATTAAATAAAGCACTTCTTCGTCTTTCAACGATTTGGGCTTGATCGTGGTCCCGCCTGTGCGGCACTTTCTCGCCTTACAATCTTTCGTGTTGTGGCCCGATCAATTCCGTCCCGACTGCTGTGCAGGTCTCGAAACTTCCTTGATATGTTTTCTATATAAACTCTATGAATTTATATAGAGAACTATACCGCCCCGGCAATAAAGCCGGAGCGATATTTTGTTCACTTACTGATTTTGCGCTGCAAGATGCTGAAAACGCAACTTCTCAACTTTCACGCGGAAAGCCGAGTCAACTTCGTATCGACGTTTTCCTTTATCGTCGCCTTCCTTGATTAACTCAGTTTGCATAGCGTTGATCTCTTCCAAACCGGTTAGCACGGTGCCGGGAACATCGTCACCCGGTTTAGGCATTGCTACCTGCCGTGTCTTGGCTATTATAGCCTCGATAACTCGGAACGTATCGGGCGCGTTAGACTGCGTTTGAGCATTCCGGAACGCCTTATATAGATCAGCGGGTAGGTTAGACTTCGCCCATTGCGCAACCGATGATAAACGAGCATCAGCGTTATCGCCGAGATCCTTTTTCATCGCATCCATATCCGGAGATACGGAAGCTTCGTAACGAGCAAACATGCTGATAACTTCGTCGTAACCTTCTTGCGAAAGTTGTCGATCGCCCGCCCACTTATTCAATTCCTGAAACAAAGTATGCGATGGATCGAACTCAACGGGAACGTCTTTCGGAATATTAATTGCGTAGACGCCGTCTTCCGGGGCGCCAATAAACGCACCGAAACGTTTCTCTAATCCTACGTACGCCTTCGCTTGTTCGTCAACCGATTTGTATTTATCAGCCTTAAACCAATCAGGCGATTCACCTTCACCGGCTACATTCTCCGCTAAATACCACTTAGCGTCGCCGGGTGCCGCGGGTGCCGGGTCCGGAACTAAGGACGCCGGGGCTGCGGGAACTACGGGAGCCGCTGC
>SDBT01009072.1_pt1 | contig 16165 bp, 12 predicted proteins | sample 2277101 | NCBI WGS metagenome assembly SDBT01 (sample SAMN10404973, study PRJNA504765) | marine sediment metagenome | isolation source: marine sediment core GS10_PC15, 103 cmbsf | place: Arctic Ocean: Southern Knipovich Ridge | collected 2010 | reverse complement strand
TAATAAACCGCCCTGAGGACTTGGTGGTTCCCTACGCGAAAAGAACTATTCCATGATCTTCTTGCGACGATACTGGGCGTAAGTCTGGCGGACGAAAACGTACGGGTCCAAGGCCTCGGCCTTCGGCGATCCCTTGGTGAGGCCCAGTGAGGTAAGTTTGTTCGGCAGCTGCGCTTTCGGCAAAGCTCAAGGTTGACCATCCGTCGCCGAGGGTGTAATACATCATTATGCATATTCGGCTCGTTTTGTTTCTGGTCGGCGCGTTGGCGGTGCTGTTCGGCGTGAACATGCTGCCGGCGGTGGCGTGGGGGCTGTACTTCGGCGAGAATGAAGCCGTCGCGTCGCTGTTGTGGTCGATGGGCATCAGCATCGGCGTGGGCCTGGCCGCGGCGGTAGGTTTTCGCCGGTACCGCACCAATGCCGGGCCGCGCGAAGGTTTTGCCGTAGCCACCCTGGGCTGGATCTCTCTGGCGGCCCTGGGGGCGCTGCCGTTCTACATCGGGGGCTATATCCCCAACTACATCGACTGCTATTTCGAGGCGATGAGCGGCCTGACCACCACCGGCGCGAGCATCCTCACCAGCAACGGTGGCGAGTTGGCTACCGATATCGAAGCCCTGCCGAAGTGCATCCTTTTCTGGCGGAGCTATACGCACTGGATCGGCGGCATGGGCATCATCGTGCTCAGCCTGGCCCTGCTGCCGATGCTGGGCGTGGGCGGGATGCAGATCTACCGCGCGGAGGTACCCGGCCCGACGGCCGACAAACTCGTCCCGCGCGTCCGCCAGACCACCAAGCTCTTGTGGAGTATCTACGTGCTTCTCAGCGCCGCCGAGTGCCTGCTGCTGTGGGCTCATCCGTCGATGACGCTCTTCGACGCCATGTGCCACACCTTCGGGACGATGGCTACGGGGGGCTTCTCCACGCACTCGGCAAGCGTGGGCTACTTCCGCAGCGCATATGTGGACGTGGTGATCATCGTGTTTATGGTGCTGGCAGGGGCCAACTTCGCCTTGCACTACGCGGGTCTGCGAGGACGGCTCAAGGCCTACATTCAAGACCGCGAGTTCCTCTTCTACGTCGGCGCCATCGCAACGGTGACGATCATTGTTACCGCGCTGCTGGCGGTTCAATACGATCTGGGCAGCGCTCTTCGCAAAGCTGTCTTTCAGGTGGTCTCGATCACGACCACTACAGGCTACACCACGGACGATTACAACCTCTGGCCGATCGCAGTCCGCCTATCGCTGCTGGTTATGATGTTCTTCGGCGGCTGCGCGGGCAGCACCGGCGGTGGAATAAAGAGCATCCGCATATTCCTGATGATCAAACATGCCGGCGTGGAGATGCGCCGCCTGCTGCACCCCCAGGCCGTTATTCCCGTGCGACTGGGCGACAAGCCCGTCAACGATCGAGTCATCCAGTCCGTGCAGGCCTTTGTGTTCCTATACATCGTCATTTTCGTTGTAGCTTCACTGATGATGGCCGGCGTGCTGATGGGGTCTCCTGAGTCCATTGAACCTGGCGATGGACAGGCTGCGGTTTCGGCCGATACGATGGTTGTTACGGCGATCAGTTCCGTTGCTGCCACGCTGAACAATATAGGCCCGGGGCTTGGCCACGTAGGCCCTGGCGACACCCGCGCCTACTCCTGGGTGCCTCCGCTTGGCAAAATCCTCCTGGTACTATGTATGTTGACTGGGCGCCTGGAAGTCTTTACCGTGGTACTTCTGTTTACACCTTGGTTCTATAGGCAGTAAGCTTATGAAGATAGTCATCAATGGCGGAGGCGGCGTGGGCGGAGCCCTGGCCATCGCCCTTTCCGAAGAACAGCACGACGTAACCGTGCTGGAGCCCAACGCCAACCGTGCCGACGCCCTGGGCAGCGCCGTAGATTGTCACGTTGTTGTAGGCCGGGGGATCACGCCAGCCGACCTGCGTCTAGCCGCAGCCGGTAAGAGCGACATCTTTCTGGCCGTTACGAATCGTGATGAGGTGAACCTGCTTTCATGTCTCATCGCCCGCAAACTCGGCTGCCCGAAGACCATCGCCCGCGTGCGTCACCCTTCATTCAAAACCGATGACCCGGCCGTCCCGGTCAGCGAACTCGGCGTCGACCAGATCATCAACCCCGACCAGGAGGCCGCCCGAGAGATCGTTTATTTGCTGAAAAACCCCGGGGTCACCCAGATTGTCAAACTCGCCAACGGCGCGGTAACCGTAGCCGGCATAACCATCGTCGGGGGCAGTCCGTTCGACGGACGAACCCTCGCCGAATTGCCGAACGTCCTCGGCACGATGGTCTATCGCGTAGCCGTGATTCGCCACCATGACAAGGCCATCGTTCCCACCGGTAAGGATCTCATCCAGGCTGGCGACGAAATCTTTGTGATCGCCGAGTCCAAAACCGTCGAGCAGATCGGCCGGATCGCCTGCCCCACGGCCGAGAGAGGCCAAAACCCCTCCGTTATGGTCTTTGGCACCAGCGACCTCGGCAGAAACCTCGCCGGCATGCTCCAGAATGACTGTCGCGTGAAGCTCATCGGAACAAGCAAACAGGCCGTCCGATCGGCCTCGGAGGAGCTCAGCCGAACCCTGGTCATCGAAGGCGACGGCCATGACCTGGCCATGCTTGAACGCGAGGGCCTCGCCCGGACAAGCACCTTCGTCGCCGTTTCTGATGATGATGAAATGAATCTCATCGGCTGCCTGTACGCCAAGCGGATTGGAGTGCCGGCGACCATCGCCCGGGTAGAGCGGAACATCTATTGGCCGATGACAATGACGCTCGGCGCCGATGCGGTCGTCAGTGCACGCGAGACCACCGTCAACGCGATTCTCAAGCATATCCGCAAGGGCGGCATCCAGGCCGTCGCACGCATGCGCGGCGTTTCGGCCGAGGCGTTGGAGTTCGTCGTCCGGCGTGGTGGGAAGATTGTCGATCGGCCGCTACAGGACGTCCGCTTCCCGCGCGGCGCGATGGTGGGCATGATCGTTAGGCCGGATGAGATCATCGTCCCCGGCGGCGATACCCAGATCCGCCAAGGCGATCATGTCGTGGTCTTCGCCCTGCAGGAAGCAGTCAAGAAGGTGCAGAAGCTCTTCGCTTAACCCGCCAGATAGCGATCCGGTCGTTGCCGGCCCTCAAGCTATTTTCTCACTCCATTGCATACGATTCCGTTCCATTTGTGCGGGTTGACGCGAGCCCAGGACCTGTGACCCGCAGCCAATTCTGCCACCACTCTCGCTAAAAAAGAGTGGTCTGCTTACCAAGGACGGAGGCTGTAGCTTCGCTCAGATGCTGCCCGTTGGAGTCAATGCTAACCCCGCAGGGGTAAACAACGCCGTCAGTAGATTCAACCGCACCGCCATTGCCGGTGTTGCTTGAGGTGGCTATCATCACAATGCATAAGGTAAGTGGGATTCTGAGGAATGACACAATGAACTTACAAGAACTAGGACACAGAATTCGCAAGCGACGAGAGAAATGCCAGCTAAAGCAAGCTGATGTGGCGGCGGCACTTCAGATCAGCCCGCAGGCAGTCTCGAAATGGGAACGAGGCGAGAACGCGCCAGATATTTCGCTCCTACCTGCTTTGGGCAAGCTGTTGGGTGTTTCGGTGGACTGGCTTCTGGGCAGCTTCACGGAAGAGCGGGATGTGTTCGAAGCTACTGTTCTCTCATCCGGCGTGCAGAATGCTCGCGAGATGTCCGAACGCCTCGAGCCACGTCAGTTCGCGGCTTGGACTAACAGCGTTTGCTTTCAGGTTACAGAGGCCGTCCTGCAACATGATGGGGTTCCGATCAAGTACAGCGGACCGGGAATCCTCTGCTTCTTTTCTGGCGCTGAACACCGCAAGCGAGCCATACAGGCAGCAATCAGTGCCAAGGTTGCCTCTTCATCGCCGCTCAAGATCGGCCTCGCTACGGGCCAAATCTACTTCGGGTCTATCGGACATCCTGACTACGATCAGCCGGATATCATGGGCGAAGCGGTCAGCATTGCCCGCCTGACAGCGGGTTGGGCAGCCGGTAATACAAGTAGCGGCATCGCCGCCAGTAGCCAGACTCTCACCGGCCTGGCCGATTTGGTTTCCTTCGGCAGTCAACAGGAAGCCCAGTTCACCGGAATCAGCCATCAGGTTCAAATTTGTGAACTCGAGTGCTGATTTCGCACTAAGAGGATTATGCAATGTCAGTCACAGCTGTGGTTGGAGCGAATTGGGGCGATGAGGGTAAAGGCAAGATCACAGACTATCTGGCCGAACAGGCCGATATCGTAGTCCGCTTCCAAGGCGGCAACAACGCCGGGCACACGGTCATTAATGACTACGGGAAGTTCGCGCTGCACCTGCTGCCATCGGGTGTGTTCTATCCAAACGTAATTAATGTCCTTGGGCCTGGGGTTGCACTGAATATCCCAGCGTTTCTTGCAGAACGACAGGAGTTGATCTCGCGCGGTGTTCGGCAACCACAACTTCGTGTTTCGGATCGCGCACAAGTTGTTATGCCTTATCACATACTTTTTGACGAATATGAGGAACTGCGTCTAGCCGATCGGAAGTTCGGATCGACAAAGGCTGGGATAGCTCCCTTCTACGCCGACAAGTACCTAAAGCTCGGCGTGCAGGTGTCGGACCTTTTTGATGCCGATAGACTGCGGCAGCGATTAGAGAATTCGCTATCTGCAAAGAACGTCCTCCTGAAGTACCTTTACCACAAGCCCACAATCATGGCCGATGAATTGCTTTCCGAGCTGCTGAGCCAAGGCGAACAGATTCAGCCTTTCATTTGCGACACATTATCTCTGCTTCACGGCGCACTGGATGACGGCAAACGGATCTTGCTCGAGGGCCAACTTGGTGCCATGCGAGATCCAGATCATGGCATTTATCCGTATCCGACATCTTCGTCGCCATTGGCGGGCTTCGCTTCGGTTGGCGCTGGCGTGCCGCCACAAGTGATCCAGCGTATTGTGGCCGTGGTCAAAGCATATTCTTCGTGCGTGGGGGCCGGGCCATTCGTCACCGAGCTTGCCGGCGAATTGGCCGACGAATTGCGCCAGCGCGGCGGCGATGCCGGCGAGTACGGCGCCAAGACAGGCAGGCCGCGACGCGTAGGCTGGTTCGATGCCGTCGCAACACGCTATGGCTGCCGCGTCCAGGGGGCCACGGAGATCACTCTGACGAACCTTGATGTACTCGGCTACTTGGATGAGATACCCATCTGCACAGCCTACGAGATCGATGGCGATCGCACAGATCAGTTCCCCGTCTCAGCCAAACTGGACCGTGCTAAACCTGTATTTGAAACACTCCCGGGGTGGAAGTGCGACATTTCTCCCATCCGTCGGTTCGAGGATCTGCCCGCCCAGGCCCGCGAGTATGCCAGACGCATCGAAGAACTTGTCGGCGTGCCCATCGGCCTGATCTCCGTCGGCCCGACAAGGGAAGCGACAATTGCGATATGATATGTGCTTGTATGCAGTCGTAGGTTCACTAAGATACCAGCACTTTGGAGGACAGATTATATGACTTGGGAGCGGTTCTTGAGTGAAGAAGATAGAACCTTATGAGTTAAGGCAATTAGCATTACCCCCGCGCCGCCTCATTCGAAGCAGGCGCCGATAATCTCGTCCAGTGTGGCGGTGGCTACGCAGATGGCAGTGTCGGCGGCACCGTAGTAGACCTTGACGGACTGGTCGTCCTCCACAATAGCCCCGCAGGCAAACACCACGTTGCCCACATCGCCCACTCGCTCGTAGTCTTCGCGCGGAGACTGCAGCGGCGACAGGCTCCGCCCGCGGACGATGCGCGGGTCGATGAGGTCGAGAATCACCGCTCCGGTGCGGTAGATGGGCCCGGCAGAGGTCATCTTTACGCCGTGGTAGATCTCCAGCCACCCCTGTTCGGTGCGAATCGGTGGGGCCGACGCTCCGACGCGGTAACTGTCCCAATACCGCGGGCGCGGGCCGAAGAGGAACTCGCTCTTGCCCCAGTGGATCAGGTCAGGGGAATACGAAATCCACACGCTGCCGATCCCCCGCCCGATGGGGCGGTCCAACCTGGCGTACAGCCCGTCTATCTTTTCCGGGAACAGCACCCCATCCTTGTTGCCCGGCCCGGAGATCCGGCCCAGCCGCTCGTACTGATGGAAATCTTCCGTGCTCGCCAGCATGATGCAGTGGCCGTACCGCCCCACTGAGGTGTAGACGATGTAGAAAACACCCTCGCAGTATGTCAGCCTCGGGTCCTCGATGCCGAACTCCTCCCACTGGCGCCACGGGCCGTCGGTTGCGGGCATCATGCAGGGGGCGGGCTCCATCTCGAAGTTCAGCCCGTCGGCGCTGCGGGCCAATGCGAAGAAGGAAGACCCCTGCAAGCCCTCCACGCGAATCAACAGCAGGTACTCCTGGCCCACCTTCACGGGCGTGCCGTTAAAGACGGTGTTGCACGGGTAGGGCATATCCTTGAGTGTAAGAATCGGGTTGCCCTCGAAGCGGTGCAGTAGGTCGCGGCCGATGGATTGAAGCATAGTCAAGATCCTCTTTCGCCCCCAAAGCAGGCGTTCAGCACATTTTTCAGCGGCGCCGTCCCGCGGCAGATGCAACTGTCCGACGCGCCGTAGTAGACCACCAGGTCGTCTCCGGCCAGTATCGCCCCGCAAGAGAACACCACATTGGGCACGTCGCCGATGCGTTCGAACTTTTCCCGCGGGGCCAGGATGGGGATATTTGACCGGGCGATCACCCGGCTGGGGTCGGCCGCATCCAGCACCGCAGCGCCCAGCCGCACCAATGGTCCGGCACTGGTGGACTTTTCGCCGTAGTAGATCAACAGCCAACCGGCGTCGATGCGAATCGGCGGCGCGGCGGCGCCGATGCGGCTGGAGTCCCAGTAGCCGCCGCGCGGCGTCATCACCACCGTGTGCCCGCCCCAGAACGTCAGGTCCCACGAGCGGCTCACCCAGATGCTGTTGCCAGCGTTCGGGCGAGAGAGCACCACGTATTGGTCGTCAATCTTCTCTGGGAACAGGGCGCCACTTTTCACGTCCACCTGGGAGATGTACCCGATCCGCTCGATATGTTCGAAATCGTCGGTCTTAGCTAACCCCTGTCGCAGCCCGTGCTCGCCCTCGGCAACGTAGGTAATGTAGTAGGTCCCATTCACCGGCGTGATGCGAGGGTCGCGGATGCCTAGGTTCTCGTACACGTGGTCGGGCCCGTCCTCGACCGGAGCCATTATAGGCGTCGCCTCGACGGTAAAGTGCACCCCGTCGTCGCTAGCGGCCAGGTAGATGGCGTGGCGGCCCTCGAGTTCCTCGATGGAGATCAGCAGCAGCCACCGCCCATTGTGTCGGGCCACCCCCGCGTTCCAGATATCGCTACATCGAAACGGGATGTCGTCCAACACGATCAGCGGGTTGTTCGGGTACCTGCTGATCACATCGCCGCCGGGACCGTACTCCATGTGCATACCTTTCCTCAATGTGTCCAGCCCATCGGCCGGCGCCACCACACCCAAGGTTCAAAGGCGCACCAAGACCCTGGGTTCAGGGAACCACGCCTGGCATCCCCTGCGGCTGCCCAGAGTGTACGCCTGCCAGCGGCGAACCCGCAAGTTGAAATCCCGTATGGTCCCAATATTCAGCCGCAGCCCAAGTTATTCAACAGCAATCAGTTTAGCATAGCCTCGATAGATCCCCGCGACCTTCTATCAGTAAAGACGGTCTGTCAACGGCAAATTATCCACACGCAAAATCCCCCTTTTGATTCCCTCATCCGGAGGTTCATCCTTCTATAGCGGGTCAAAAGAGACGGAACTGATTGATAGTGTCAATCAACAGTTCCCGGATCTGTTGGATGCACGGAATCCAGTTGGCCAGAAGGATACCAGCGGCGGGCGCCGGAGGTTGTCCGGCTACCCGCCGCGTTACGTTTTCTATGATTGTTATTACAGCCCACCGTCGACGAAGAATCGCCTGGATTTGGGGTGCTTCTTGAGGGCAAGATTATGCTTGCGGAGCCGACCAAACTTGGGCTTGATTTCGTAAGGCACGAACCAACCGGGATACCCACCCGATTGGAATGGCTCGCCGATAGAGATTATTTTCAGCCCACCGAGAGACGCTTTTGTCCTATCGGCAAAATCTATTACCTGGAATTTCCTGGCCTCTTCCCAGTCCTCGTCTGCACAGGCCTGGAAGAACGTGCGGGCGGCCTGGTCAGGCGTCATCTTCTCGTATTTTTCATTATCGGCGAGCGGCTTGGGGTCGATATGCCACCTCACATTTTTCGGCACGTCGATAACGAAGACTGATGGATCGATGTCCGTGTTATAATCGATCTTCGTCGTCTTTAGGATCAGTATGTCGCCTTTGGTGGTATGGGCGTAGACCTTCAGGCTTTCAAGCAGGTTCGTCTCGGCATCGAAGCGATAGATCCGCTTGGTATCGGCATCAGAGAAGAATTTGTTTTTGAGGTAGTCATCGTCGGAAAGTCCCGATTTGGTTTCCACTGTAACTACGCGCTTTGAACTGCCGTCGGCATCAATTTCTTGGGTCAGCGTCATTTTGTTGCCACCTGCAAGAGCCGAATCCAAGTCATCTGAAAGCGTCTCAGCCACTCCTGCCAGATCGTGGAACCAGTAAGTGTCAAACGCATGTCTTGTTGGCTTGTCAACTTTCACTCCACTGTCATCGCCCATGATCATTACAGTGCTCTTGCCGTCCATGACGAGATAACGGTTCGGCTTTTTGATACGCCAGCGTCTTTGGCCGGTAAACTCCTTCCACAGCTCAACTGGCACAAGCCCGCCTCTTAAGTTTATGTTCGAAAAGTTGTCGCCTGAGCGGGTTCGCATCATGCACTTGATGTGAATGGTTTCCAGGTCGCCGACAGCCTTGACGCCTTTGGCCATAGTCTCGGCGGCAAGAGCCCGGTTATCAGGCCCGGTCATCAATAAGCCGATGATTAGCACCAAACATGCGGCAGCCAGCGAGCCTATGCCGATTGTTTTAAATCGTTTTATCATTTTCAGTTTCCTTAGTTCTCGCGCCTGGGCACTTATGATCCGGTCCATCACCTGGGTCTCGATCGACCCGGATGAAATGACTCGGCCATCGGCGGCCAGGCGGTTGTGGATTTGTTTTACGTCAGCCATCTCGTCCAGGCAGCTCTCGCAAGCGGCCAGGTGAGAGGCCATCGCTTCGTTTTCGGCTTGGTCGAGTAACCCATCGACCATCGCCGCCATTTTTTCCTTACAATCGCAGCAGTTCATGATCCCACCTCGATATCGTCTGGTTTCCGGACCTCCACGGATTCCCGCAGAAGTGCATACGCCCTTGAAAGTCGCTTGGTAACAGTACCCAGTGGCACGCTAAGCTGCTGGCCGATCTGCTTACAGGACATATCGCCATAGAACCTCAGGGCGATTACTTGCTGATATTTTTCCGGCAGCTTTGTAACCGCAGCCCGAAGGGCAGGCTCGCGCTGGTCGGCCTGGCTGTTGGGTGCGGCAGGTTCAGTTAGCAGCGGCCCTGGCGCGGCTGCGCGTTTCCTGCGGGTTTCCTTGACAACCCTGGAGGCGATGCCGATCAGCCACGAATAGAACGACTCGTGTTTTTTCAACTTGCCAAGGGCGAAGTAGGCTCGCACGAAAGTCTCCTGGGCAGCCTCTGTCGCTGCATGAGAGTTGCCCAACTGGGCAGCGGTTAGAGCAGCGATTCGGCCTTCGTATCGCCTTATCAGCAGACGGAATGTTTCCGGCTGACCGTCAAGACAGCGTTTGATGCATTGGGCATCGGTTAGGGACATATACACCTCAGTATTCAGACCGGATCCGGGTCTTCGCTCTATAGTGACCGAGATGGGCCTTTTGCGACAAGAAAAACAGGAATCGTGCGCAAGTTCGGCCCGGCATTGACGGGCTGGTCCTGGTTGCTGACGCTCTCGATGCCGGCGGTCTTCCCTACCAGATCGGGGCAAACTTCGGATTCACCTCAAACGAGACTGAACTGATTGATAGTGTCAATCAACAGTTAACGGATCTGTTGGATGCACGGAATCCAGTTGGCCAGAAGGATACCAACGGTGGGCGCCGGAGCTTGTCCGGCCCGCCCGGCCAGCCAGATGGGCCTGTTCACCACGGCCTGACGCCTTCAACGAGGAAAAAGCGACAATGACGGTCGGTACCGGCCGGTCGTCGTCGCCCACATGGGCCTGAGAACCAAGGGCGCCATCGGCACTACTACGGCACCTCTTTGGCTTTATTCTCGCACCATGTAGGATCATAGTGCGTTATATGTAACAGATAGCCTCGATATGGAATTTGCTTGTTCATTATGATGCACAGGTTCTACCTGCTACCAGTTAACTGCTACGTCAAGGGCGGATCGAAGTTGCCGATCTTTGTCGTCAAGCAGATCTTGAGCGATAGCGCCAAGGTCTCGCATCGCTGCTTCCAGGCCTTCTTTTGACATTCCATGGTCATAAGCCAGTAGGGCTCTGCGAAAATCTTTCGGCGCAACTTGCTCGGCGTACTGGAGAGGCGCCTGATGGCGGTCGGCGCCGGTCTTGTACTGATGGATTTGGACGATCCACTCGCGCAGCTCAAGAAGGTAGGCCTGAGCGTACAGCAACTCATTGCGCAGAAGCTTTCGACGAACCTCTCCAGCCGCAGCAACCGCCCTTGTTTTCAAGTATGAAAGACTCTGCTGATTTGCATCGGGAGGCAATTCCTCGGAGCGACTGACGACATCGGCCAGGATGCCGTCGGGATCGTGGAGTATCATCTGTGGCAATAACAAGTAGGTGCTTGGGGCCAGATCAGTTGGGCGATAGTAGAAGATGTCGACCTTGAAGAAAGGTCGAAAGTGCAAAATCGCCAGATTGTCTCGCGGGACTTCCTCCTCGAAGGCAACATTGCCCCATGTGCGAGGGATCTCATATCGTCTCGCAAGAATGCTCTCGTAGTGGTCGGGGACTACAACAATACGAAGGTCGATATCAGCCCAAGCATCGGCATTGCCGGTCGCGATTGACCCACTAACCCACGCCGCTAGAGACCATGATGCTTCCTGAAGGTCCGCCTTTGCAGCATCAAGAACGCTCTGCCTGGCTCTTTTATTATCCGCTTCACTTACACTTGCCATTTGGTGCTCCAGCCGGCCATTCGTCGCTGGGGGCTACTTGAGGGCCATATTGTAGATCCGGGTTTTTCCTTCGACGGTGAGTTCGTGGCTATGGATCTCCCGAAACCCAGCGGCTAGGAATTCGGCCACGAAATCTTCCCACGACCAGCGGCACAGTTCAGCCAGGGTGGCGGTTTCCAACATCAACTGGCCGTCTTGTTCGATAACGTAGAGATAGGTATGAACGATTGCATCCGACAGCCAATCCGTCAGGGTTAATTGTGTCATCTGCACGCCGTCTCTGCTGAACTTGCCATTGAGCGATTCGCGGGGCGTTGACCGGCGGCTTGAGGCGATTATTTCGGCTACGGTTTCTGCTCTTTTGTCAGGGTCGGAGAACTCATGGGCTCCCTGAAAAATAACTACCCCGCCGGGGTTGAGCATCTTGTAATACTCACCGATCGCATCTTGAAGCTCGCGGCGGGTATCGACCCATGCCAGTGCATCATTGATAAGGCAGTCAAAGCTGCGCGGTATGTTGCGGGACAAATCCTGCCAGGCCGACAGAACAAACTTCACTTCCTGCCCACACTGATCGGCAAGTTCGGCCGCTTTCTCAATCGCCAGAGAACTGATATCCGAGCCCCAAACATCTAATCCGTCTTCAGCGAGTAGCACTGTCTTGCGACCCAACCCGCAGGAGCAGTCCAGCACGGATTTGCAATTGGCGCCGGAGATCAACTGCCCGTAGTACTTGCAGGAAATCGCAGCGCTACCGGCATGCATAGCCGAGGGTGTATAGTTCTTACCCTTGAACCATTCCCACTTCCAGTAGGTGTCCATGTTGGCAGCAATTTGCTCATGGTCGGTTCGGGTTATCATATACTCCCTTCCAAGTTGGTTGTACGAAAAACCTGAGCTGCGACAAGCACTTACCCAATAATGAACGGGTTGCCGACCTTGCCGGAGGTATTGATCCAGACGCATTTGGTCTGCAGATATTCTTTGATCGCCTCTTTGCCAGATTCGCGGCCCAGGCCGGAGTTCTTATACCCGCCAAACGGCGACATGTAGCTGACTGCCCGGTACATATTCACCCAAACCGTGCCGGCCTTGAGCTGATCGGAGAACTTGAAGATCCGTTCAATGTTTTCGGTCCATACACCCGCGGCCAGGCCGTAGGGCGAATCATTGGCAATCTGCAGCGCTTGATCGTCCGTCTTGAAAGTGATAACCGACAGCACCGGCCCGAAGACCTCCTCCCGGGCGATTTGCATATCGTTGGTGACGTTAGTAAAAATGGTGGGCTCGACGAACCAGCCTCCCGCAAGGGCCGGGTCATCGACGAGCTTCCCGCCGCAGACACACTGGGCGCCTTCAGCCTGGGCGATATCAATATACTTCAGCACCTTTTCGAGTTGGGCCTTCGTCGTCATCGGGCCGACCTGAGTTTCCGTCGAGGAAGGGTCGCCGATCTTGGCAGCGGCGATTTTGGCCAGCATCATTTCCATGAAGGGCTCTTTAATCGATTCGTGAATCAACAGCCGTGAGCCTGCGATACAGGTCTGGCCAGATGCAGCGAAGATACCGGAGATGACGCCGTTAGTGGCTTTGTCGAGATCCACATCATCAAATACGATATTCGGGCTCTTGCCGCCCAGTTCCAGAGTAACCGGGTCCAGTTTTTCGGCACTGATTTTATAAACGGCCTTGCCTCCGGCCTCGCCGCCGGTAAATGCGGTCTTGGCCACTTTGGGATGCGACACCAATGCACTGCCCACTTCATTGCCGAAGCCGGTAACTACGTTTACTACTCCCGGCGGTAGGCCTGCCTTCTCGAACAGCTTGGCCAGTTCCAAAATAGCAGCCGATGCATGCTCGGAGGGCTTTATCACCACGGTATTTCCCGCAGCCAGTGCGGGTGCGAGTTTCCAACTCGTCAGTAGGATGGGAGAGTTCCAGGGTGTGATCGCAGCTATTACGCCCAGCGGCTCGTGTCTTGTGTAGTTGAACACGCCCGGCTTATCGATGGGAAGTACCGAGCCTTCTATTTTATCCGCCAGCCCGCCGAAATAACGGTACCACTGCGGGACATACTTAAGCTGGGCAGACATTTCGTTTATCAGCTTGCCATTGTCGCGAGTCTCGATTTGAGCCAGATGCTCTGCTTTTCCAGCAATTATTTCGCTCAGCTTAACCAGCAGCGCGCCCCTCTGCGTTGGGTTCATTTGAGACCAGGGGCCTTCGGTGAAAGCTTTATGCGCACTTTCGACGGCAGCTTCGGCATCGGCCTGGTCGGCCAGGGGAATCTCAGCCCATGGCTGGCCGGTAGCGGGATTATATGAGGGAAAAGTCTTACCCGAGCGAGCATCGACCCATTGGCCGTCGATAAGCATTTTGAATTTCTGCAATGTCATTCTCCCTGTCAAAACGCCTTCACTTGTTCGCTGCGTACTCGGCGAGCTTCCTGCCCAGTTCGATCGCCGCCGCTACATCAGCGTCGGCTTCGGGCGTGCCTTTACAAATAACGCTTGGGGCAACTTGCGCCAGCTTGCAGGCCTTAGCCAGCTTCTCGAGGCTTTCAATGGCCCCGCCGCCACCGCCGTGAGTGAGGAAGCCGACATATGGCTTGTCCGTTACAGCTCGTCCGGCCCACTCAGCCAGCTTAATGTCATCGAAGAACTGTTTGAGATTCCCCGCCACGTAATTGAAGTAATCCGGGCTGCCCAGTCCATAGCCGTCAGCAGACTCGGCTGCGTCCATGGTCACCCGCGTCTCGTTGACGTTGATCAACTCGGCGGTTACACCTTCGACCTGACTGCAGCCACTGGCTACCAGTTCCGCCATCCGATGCGTGTTGAGCTTCTCCTGCGAGTGATACACAACCAGAATTTTCTTCATCGCTGGTGTCTCCTATGCGTGCTTCGTTCAGGACTCGCGTTATCATACCGTCCGGGCATCTGCGGCGCGACATACTATCTGTCCGTAGTGGCTGAATTGACCGCAAGTTGCCTGTCCTTCACTTTTGCGCACAGGGCAGAATCGGCCCGCTTTTTGCCGACCCTACGATCCTCGGGTGCTGTGCTCCTTGATTCCGTCCCGGCCGTCGGTTGGCATGGCCATCATGCCGTACGAGTGTTCATGGTAGCATCCAGGCGGATAGGGCCTCTCACGGTGCCAACTGGCAAGACAAGCGGCGACCACCTGAGGTATAATTCACTGTCCCTGTGCAACTTCTCAGGCCTTATCACCCGGCAGCACTTCCATCAGCTTTGCCCTCAGCGCTGCCAGAATGTAAGGCTTCTGGATGAACCCGGCGAGGCCCTTGCCGGCGAAGTGTTGGGTGACGTCTTGTTCGTTGTAGCCGCTGCAGAGGATCACCCTGACATCTGGTCGGATACGACGGAGTTCGCGAAAAGCCTCCTCGCCATTCATGCGGGGCATGGTCAAATCGAGAAGGACGCAGTCGATCTTGTCGGCGTGCTTGCGGAATACCTCTACCGCCTCACGGCCGTCAGCCGCCGTCAGGACGCTGAACCCCATTCTGGAGAGCATCTGTTTGCCCACGACGCGTATTGTTTCCTCGTCGTCGGCGATCAGGACGGTCCCCCGACCGTGCCAGGCTTGGGCCTCGTCCATATCCTGCTTTTGGATCGCATCGCCGCTGACGGGTAATTCGCTGGCGGGGAAGAGGATCTTGAACGTCGTGCCTTTGGTCAGTTCGCTATAGATATTGATCGCGCCGTGGTGCCCGCGAACTATGCCAAGCACGGCGGCCAAGCCGAGCCCGCGACCTGAAAACTTGGTCGAAAAGAACGGATCGAAGGCTTTCTCGATGGTTTCGTTGTCCATGCCGCAACCCGTGTCGGCCACTTCGAGGTAGACGTAGAGGCCCTCTGGCAGTGGCTCGTCCAGGCCGGCGCGCAGGATTTCATAACCTCCGTCGAGGTAGGTGCGGTCGCACTCCATCGCGCCGGTCGACAGCGCTATGACGCCGCTCTTATCGCCGATGGCCTCCGATGCGTTGGTGATCAGGTTCATTATGATCTGGCGTATCTGTGTGGCGTCGCCGTCGAAGGGGGGCAGGTTGTCGGCAAAGTTGTACTTGAGCTCGGCCTTCTTCGAGATCGAAACCTTGAGGAGGTGGGCCATTTCTCCGATGAGTTCCCTAAGGTCGATCGACTCGATGACGAACCGCCCCTTGCCCGAGTAGGCGAGCATCTGCTTGGCAAGTTCTGCCGCGCGCTTCGAGGCCTTTTCGATCTCCTTGATGTTCTCGCGGGCCGGAGCGTAGGGGGACAGTTCGAGCAGAGCCAGATCGGCATTGCCCAGGATGGTCATCAGGAGGTTGTTAAAATCGTGTGCGATCCCGCCCGCCAACACGCCGAGGCTCTCGAGCTTCTGTGCGTGCTGCATCTGGCGCTCAAGGCTCAGCCGCTGCTCCTCGGCCCGCTTGCGATCGGTTATGTCCACAGATGTACCGATGACATACTCGACTCGACCATCATCATCAACAGCAGGAACAAAAGTTGTGTGGCACCACACTTCGTGCCCTTCGATGTCATGTATAGGAACTTCCACGGAAGAAATTTCACCTGCCATAGCCTGTTTCAAGCCTTTGATTAAGGTGGCTCGCACCGACTCGGGGTAGAACTCAAAAGGAAAGGGCTGTCCGTAGTAGGGTTCGACATCGGTAAGCTTGAGCATCTTCAAACCCGCGGCACTCATGTATCGCAACTTGAAGTCCAGGTCTATAATCTTGTTGCAAACTGGCGAACCCTCAAGCAAGGAGCGATTCATTATCTCAGATTCTCGTAGTGCCTCCTCGGCCTGTATGCGATCTTCGATTTCCTTTTCCAAGTCTCGCGAGTGTGCCTCCAACCGCGCAATAATCGGCTTGCCGATCCAAAAAAATGCCGTAGTGCCTGCCAGGACAACGAGAAGGGAAATTACGGCCGCTGAGAGACCAGACCTGATGAAGGGCTTGCGAATCTCGGCCATATCAATCTTCGCCACGATCCCCAGGTTCAACACG
>SDBT01009071.1_pt1 | contig 16165 bp, 42 predicted proteins | sample 2277101 | NCBI WGS metagenome assembly SDBT01 (sample SAMN10404973, study PRJNA504765) | marine sediment metagenome | isolation source: marine sediment core GS10_PC15, 103 cmbsf | place: Arctic Ocean: Southern Knipovich Ridge | collected 2010 | reverse complement strand
ATTCGTAGGAGTTAATGTGAAGATTTCGTCCCCGCCCTCTGCCAACAGCCGAACCTTGCACTCTTCCCGATGGCTCTTAGGGGTCTCTTCGTCATGCCAAACACTCGATAACTGAATCTTTCCTAAATCCTGCAACTCCTGCTTGACCGACCTGAATTCAAACACCGTTTCCTTCGAACTCTGACCCGGGGGACGATGCACCACTAAATTTTTATTCCGAGCAGTGATGTCCTTCTTGATCATGCCCGGCGGAATCATCTTTCTCAATTCCAAATACTGAGTATTGTCCTGCTCCTCAGCCGAATCACACTCAGGTAAACTCGATGACATGCACCTGATTTTCTTGGCTAATTTATTTTTTTCAGCAATCGGATGCCGACCAAGCACTCTGTCCACATAATGATGTGCAACAGTAGCCGTTTTTCCTCCTTGATTTCCAGAGGTTATCATAATAGTCTTAAAGGGAACCTTCCACAAAAACGCCCGGAAATCCGTGAACTTAAACCCCTTGTATCCCTCCCAGGGGTTGGCCATCTCAGGCGTTATCTGTAAGGCTTCAGGCATCCTCATCCTTCGATTCAAACGAAATATCACATGCCGGCAGGTCCGTATTTGTACCCCCGCCCCAAACGTCATACCCGGCCTTTTTCAAAACTTTTTCAATCTTGTGCCGCTGTTCAGGCGGAATTGCCGGTTTAATCTTTAATTTATGTTTCACGTGACGCCCCTCCTTATTTTTTCGTCCTATACGCCCTGAACGCCAATTGAAGGTTGTTGATGATATCGCCTTTCCGGTTCATGATGATAAAATCAAGTTTATGTCGCAAACCGCAATCGCAGCATTCAATTCCATGGCCTCGTGTTCTAAGATATGCCCATTCCCCCGGCTGGAGCTTCCGATACTTTTTACGCTTCTTTTTTTTTGTCATTTATATCCTCCCGGACAAATTAGCGAGTTGGAAGTCTTTGATCCCGTAAACCTTCTTTAATTCCGCCACCCGACACCGAAACGCCCTGTCGGAATATGAAACATCCGAATGCAGAATAGTTTTACACCCGTTTTTCCGCTGTTCGTAAAATACCCAAAAGATATAGGGTTCCTTGCACAATTTGCTCATTAACTTATACCGCTTATTCCCCAAATATTCAGACACATACCCCCTGGAACCACTCTCCCCGGTTGAAATGTGGAGCATGCAATCTAATGGACTATTCTTCAAAGTTTCCATACTGGACGATTCGCTTGGTTTCATTTCATTCCCCCTTTTTATTCTTCACACCGTTCCCCCGTTTTTTCAATCTCAACCTTTTTGTGCACAGCGCACCACCAGCTTAACACATGTGCTGAATCAAGCCAATATCGGCAATTACAACCGTCTCGATCATAAACTCCAGATAAATGACGAACAGCTGCTTCTAAATCTAAGATTTTCTCTTTTATGCTTTCAACCTGCTTAACGAGTCCATCGAACATAATTTTATCCCCCCTTTATACCTTATACCGTCTCCGTGCAATAATAAATGGCGTCCATCGATACCCGTTGCGATAAACGCGCTCCCAAATAAACATCGAATTCGCTGAAGATGACAATGACCATCTTGCAAAATTTATCCAAATCATTATTCCCCCTTTTTATGCGATCTCATATGCCCCATCAACGCTATATGCACCCCGAACGATTCCCCGCACCCCGGAAACTCGCACTTGAATTCCTTCTCCTCCGGTACCATCCCCTCTAAATCCACGAAACTCGGCACCCACATACACCGACAGGCAGGCTTCGCACAGATCAAAACAGGCAATGGCTTGTCCAATTTTACCGAAAGCCCCGTAAGCCCCGTCTCAAAAAAAGGCACCCCGCCCCCGATCTCCTTGCACACCGGACACTTCTCAGTCTTGTACGGATCTCTCAGCCTGCTCGCTCGCTTCATCTTAAGCCCCCATTAATCTTCAGGCCAACACCAACAATAATCCCTAGCAGGGTATCTCTTTAACAATTCCAAAACCCTGTGCTCCCTATATTCTCGTGGTATTTCCTGAAAATCTATTCCAAACACAAAGCTATCCGATCCCTTGTCCCAAAGTTCTAATTTCCTTGGTCTGTCATGTGCCATTTTTTTCTCCCCCTCATTATTAAAATTCTGTATGCGGCCGGACTCGAATCAACCCCCCTCGCTCTCAACCTCCGCAAGCATTAGCTCAATGCGGCCCATAAGTACAACCAAAATATCATCCCCGCCGTCAAACTCAAAATGGCCCCCAACCTTCACAAAATTCTTCAAAGGCTTCCCAGCCCGGCTGTACACACCGTTTTACGCCCTGCAAAACGCCCGATAACCAAGTATTGGCACGTGTAATAAAGTCACTCCACCATCTCATTCTCAGGAAAATGCTCAGCCATCAACTCCTCCTCACCCCTGCCCTTCGGAGGATAATCCCGATATAATTCGTCACACATCCCACACCCCTCCCTCGGACCACTCCTAAACCTGTTACACCAAATATGGTGCCTCTCCGGTGTAAAGATTCCCGCTGTGTCAGGCATTTTCTACCTCCGTGTGTTATGGGCGAAGCTATGGCGTAATATATTCATAATATTTTTGCATTGTTATCCTAAACTCCAGATCATCCTTGATCTCCTTGGAACAATCGGGTGGTAATAAAAAACCGCACTCTTCCTTCGCCTTATCTTTAGACAGTCTCATTAAGCCCTCATAATCAAGTCCCATTTTTATACCCTTTGTGTCGCAGAGTGGCCTACCTTCCAACGTTTTAGAACACCCGTTCCATCCGGCCATCCCCGTGGATCTCCCATAGACGCCCGTAACTGTCAAACCAATACACCTTGTTATCGTTCATTATTGCTCTCCGTGTGTTGGAAGCTATCATACAATAGGGTCCCATCTGTACCACCCATAAGCCGCTCCCCCGGGGGCCTCCATAATGAGTACCAAGAGCATGGCTGGATACATAGTACCCACTGTCTGATAAAGACTATTATGTAAACTTATTGAGTAACTACCTGTAATCATAGCTCTACACCGTACCGCAATCTGTAGCCATATGACCAACGGCCAATACCTCAGTCCTTGACCGGCATCCTGCGGCATTCATCAGTCCTTGACCTCCTCGAAGGGCACGTCCATGACCTCCTGGCCCTCGTCAGTACCCAGTAGGGCCTGTACTGCGGGGGCGAACAGCATGTTGTTGGTGGTATTGTATACGTTCATGACCAACTGGTTGAGTGTGTGCGTCGGGGCTATACCTGTATTCTTGCAGATATCCTGGCTGGCCTTGAGCTTAATGCCTTCATCCTTGGACTTCAGGAGTGAGACATAGTTATTGATGGCGTCGGGTATGAGGGCCACCATTTGGGCTTGGCCGTACTCTATGATGGGCCTGATATCGTCGCTATGGATGATTTGGTGAATGCGTTCGCGGGATAGGTGGTATTTTTTGGCAAGCGCCGAGTATGATTCACCTTCCAGGCGTTTTTGCGCTAATGTTAAATCCCTGACTATTCTTGCGGGATTATCCTTGGTGAGGTTAGGCATGGTTAGTGCACCTGGTCGGCTTGGATGCGGGTCATTTGGTCGATATCAAGCCCTTTATTCATGGTTGGTTATGGACAGGCGTTTCATAGAGTAAATGTTTAGTTTTAATCCATGGTGCTTCATTGTCTGCCTGAATGATGGATCTAACTTCATTTAGTTGAGCTATACGGTTGTTGCTGTCTTTGTTTTGGGATCTATTTATTTTAGTGCCCTTTCCTCTGACTCGTTTCATTTGGTTGAGTGTAGCAATGGCTTGTGATGGATTGAAGGCAATTTCTGTATTGGAAAATCGTAAGACGTTATGAACCATTTTTCTATTTTGGATAAGATCGAGTGTGCGGTTTAGATCTTTATTAAATTGTCCATTGTGTATCTTTCCATCAATTTCAATAACTATTGCATATTCAGGGAGATAGAAGTCGGCAATGTAAAAGCGATCATTTTGGATGATTTTAACCTTTTTGTGTTTACAGTATTGCTTGATAGGGCGCAGACGAAAGAGTCTTTGGAAAACAAACTGAAATCCGTTTTTAGCCAGTACCCGACAAAACTTTCTTTCTGCGGGTGTTGCATTGAAACGAAGCTGTTTTACATACGCCTTTGCAAGCATTGATGTTTTATTCATTGGCAAATAACCTTTTTGGGGGTTTACTCAATTTTGAACTGGTGAAAATACTGGGCTTTCGCCGTCCTAACCACCAGTGCCAAGAAACATCGATTTTCTATTTTACATTTTGATCTATCAGTGTTGGGGTCCATAGCACGCTGATAAAAGGCATGTCAAGCGAAAAGATTGTACCTCTTGGAACCTGAGACACCGCATATGGTTTTCTGAGACACTTTCAGGGTAATTATGAGACACTTGAGACACACTTGAGACGGTCTCTTGATACACTCTTGAAGCGCTGGTTTGACAATTACAAGATTTTGGATTTTATTACAAGAATTTGGATTAAAATATTATGTGTCATTACGATAGCTTATCGGGCATGGTCGTCGCAAGCCCTTGCTGCTGCTATTCCAACAATTTGTAATTATCGGTTATTTCAGAGCTACACATTTGGTTGTGGCAAAAATAGTTTATTAGTCAAATCGGCATGTTACGACATTTCTTGACACGTTGTTGTGATTTGGCATATTGATTGCACGTACTAAAAAGCAACAGAAAACAATTTAACGAGAGGAGCTTAAACATGCCTAAATCACAAAAACAAACATACGAGCTAATTACTTACGACGTTTGGGGTAACGCGCGGGACGGATTTGAGGTCAACGATAATTTTAGCCAAGGGAACGTATCTTTGACGGTAAAGGCCCAAGTATTCAATCCGGGCACGAAACAGGAGTTTATCGTCTTTATCCCTACTGATTTACAGCTCAATAGGCTATTGGGCATTCGTGGTGGGATATGGGATGGGGATAAAGGTACCTGGTATTGTGATAATAAACGCAATGGAAAGCCAATATGTGAATTGCGCAGAGTGTAAGCCCTAACCATGCCATTGACCACTCGATGGCATGTATTGAGGCTTAGACTTGCGGTAAACACTTAATAGAGGGAGATTGATATCATGCAAAGAGTAACAGAAAAACAACTAAAATCGCTTATTGACCATCTTAACAAAATAACTGGAAACAATCCAGATCAGTACTCGGATGGCTCTGCAAACATAGGCAATTATCATTTATCATGTGCCTATGGTGGGTACGCCTTGCACCAAATGACAAATGAGCATGGCGGCGTTCGGCTGGTTGTTACAGGCGGGCATGTTCCAAAACGTGAATTATTCAACCTTATACATGCGTATATTAACGGGATTGACATTAAAACAACCAATAACCACAAACGATAGGGGGAATTATGAACCGAGGGAATTGGACAGATAACGAATGTTACTATGTGTCAATAATGGACGGGAAACGCTTTAACGTGGTTGCCGGGCCATTTGAGACACACCAGGAATCGCTGGACATGGTAAAGCCTGCTAACAAAATCGGGACGGAATTAGACCGCAAATCCTGGTTTTACGGCTGGGGTACTGTAAAAATGGATAACGGTTACACTGAGGGAATGTTGAACAGCCATTTAGACATTTAACCTTTCACCAGCGGTTAAACATTAACCTTAACTGAGGAGGGATTGATCATGTCTAAACTGGTTAAATTAATGCAAAAAATTGAAAAGCAGTATGAAAAAGCCGGACCTGTTAAGCGCAAGCGATTAATGAGAACATACACAGCTCTTGAAAAAAAGCGAAACGGTTAAATCCACCAAAAGGAGGTGATACACATGCCACAAATGGAGAGCGTCACAATAATCATGCCGGCCGAAATGGTTGACCGGCTGCAGGCCTTGGCAATCAGGGCGGAAATGGCAAGGGACTGGATCATCCAGCAGGCTATAACGGAGTACATTCAACGAATGGGGAAGGGGGTGTAATAATGACAGGTAAACACTTGAAAATCAAGAAAATGGGCTCTGCCGTGTTAGGTGTTGAATTAGAAGGCAACCCGAACAAACCGGAGCCGATACATTTCCGTGTTGTGTTTCCATTCGGGGATGTTGATATCGTTCGCACTTCAAATGATGAGTACTGGGTTCACGTCCGAACGAACAACAAAAAAGATGGGATGTTTATTTCTGGTGAAACGGCGCCGGGCAAGTTTGTTGATGCTCGAATTGACATGCATGGCAAACCTGTACACAAAACCGACAAAGGCGATTTCGGGCACCCGGATATGTATCATCTTGCTGTTAGAGTAGCCCCGAACAAATAATCCACAACCGCGCCTCTGCACTGGCGCATATAAGGAAGGATTTGATCATGAAATTCAGAAATGCGGTGATTCAATGCAAGGTCCGGGGATATATTGCACGGCCAAACGGATACCCTCATAGCCAGGCACAAAATTTCAAATTCTGAAATAATCACCCTGCCCCGCTTGAGTGCCGGGTGGCATGGCAGGATCAAATAGAATGTGACTGGGAATGTTTTGATCCCGAAGATAACGAAACATCAACCATGGGATAAAAAACCATAAAAAGGAGGGTTTAAAAATGGAACACTGTATTAATGACATAATGGCTCAGGTCCGTCTGTGTTTACAGTCCGTAATTTCGGGCAATAAAAAGATGGTGTCTGAAAACGCGGCCTTTAAGATCACCGTGTACCAAATGGGTAGCCTGAAAAATATTAGAATTGATATTAAGGCTAACGATTAACCAATCAACCCGCGCCCTCTTAACCGGGGGCGCACAGAGGAGGGAAAGGAAAATTAATCATGAAAAAAATGAATTCAAACGGATTCAGAAAAGAGCTCGTAAGAATCATGCCCGGATACACGTGGACAATTCACCGCAGTGTGGACTTTGTATCCGATTCAAGCCATCTGTCTGCAACCGGCATACAGTCTTCTGGTTTCAACAGGCTGTCCACGCTGAAAGTCATACGGAGAGATAGAGACGGCCAGGTTGAATACGAAGTAAAAAGCGCCGGATTTGGGAAAAACGCGCCTTGGTTGGCGGAACGCACAAACGGCACACTTGCGAGGGCGCTCCGGGCGCTGCAGGATCATTACGAAACCATGGCCATGAACTATAGCGGTCATGCATCGGCTTTGAAATTCGCACGCAAACAAGAAAGTGTAGATCTTTGGCGAAGCTAAGAGGCGCGAAACATTTGCTTTAACACACCCCGCCCGGCCTCACCCCGGGGCCGGGCATCCGCGTCAACCTCAATTTATTCCTTTGGCAACTCCCTTTGGCTTGAATCGATTATCCGCTTTTTGGTATTCTTTTTCTTTTTCGCGGGGATTCCCGGCTCAAGTATATAATTTATGGTACTTTTGGCCTCAACCGCTTTTCCCTTGGCCGATAAGTTTGCCTTTAGATAAATCGTTACTTTCTGTTTATCCTCTCCGGTGCCGTCCCCGAACAAATTGTCGATCTCTTCCATTTCTTCATACAGGTGTTCGCTCATCATTTCTTTGATCGCCCCAATCACGTTTTTGTCAATAAAATTAGCCATTTTTTACTCCTTTCTTTTGGTTAGATTATTTCAACTTCCACTTCGGTCCTTGGGTTTTTCAGGTCATGAATCAAACATGAGTCGCCATGCCACCGCTCAATTTGTAGGTCGTTTTTCCATAAATATCCTTCCATTGCATCGCCTAATGATTCATGGCAGCCTGAAAGATCAGGGCGAGGGCCTTTGTAATAGTAAATGGCCTTGACACGGAGGCTACCTGTCAGAGGCGGGCAGTCCCATTGGTGGCGGTACAGGCTCTCCCGCGCCGCCTTCTCCCATTCCATATACGCTTTAGACGGCTGGATCGTCATCTGCGCATACATCCACTTTCGGAGCCCACCCTTGACCCGGAAATAAAATTGAAACCAGGTCGGTTTATTTCCCCCTGAACGCAAGGGTATGATTTGCTTTGAGTTTTTCTTTGATCTTATCGAGCCTGGCAGAGTTAGCTTTATCATTCTTCCCCCTTTCCCCCCAGGAATGAGGGTTTGTCCGTCCGGTGGCAATGGAGCTGGTCGGTGCCCTCCGCATCCCCCGTGAATGTCCTTAAATGGCGCAAAATCAAGGCTTTGTCTTTTTCGAGACTATCCCAATAATGACGTTTCACCCACCTGATCAAATCCTTGTCGTATTTACGGCGCGTGTCATCCATTTCCGTCACCTCCTTTACATCCACAAGTTTATATTTATAATGACATTTTCCAGATTCGATTTCCATTTATCAGCCTCCCAAAAGAAAAAACCCCGTCGCGTGCTATGAAAGAAGCCTTGGCTTTTTTCCGCAACAGGGTTATCTTTGAATTTTAGGGTAGCCTCTCTCATAGCATCTCCATTTTGCCTTAATGAAAATCGTTTGTCAAGGGTTATCTTGGATAATGCCCCGAAAGTCTTTCGGATCAATCATTTGATCCATTTCGGCTTGGGTTATTTGATTTGGATCTTCAATTTTTACCGGTCTTCTCCAAGGTGGAGCACTACCGTCTGTTTCTAATGCGGCTAAAATAATCTTTTCGGTTCGGACTTTCCAATATTGATCATTGCCTTCTATTCTCACGCGCTGCCCCGCACAATACGTCCGCTCCGGCTCACCCCCCTCCAAATAGCCCTGCTTCAGCAGCCAGCCAAGATTGTCACGCTCAACATGGAGAACATATTCGTCAACACTCGCAAATCCAGCGGTCGCGCAATCGTTAAACCCGTATTTTACTACGAATTTGACCAATTCATCGCTGCACGCACCATCGGCAGCCAGCGCACGGCCAGTGATGGGCTTTTTGAGCTTGTACTTGGCGGGGGTCTCGGGGATAGGCTCAAAGTGGGAATTAAACCACGTGCTGCAATCATCCAAATCCAGACTTACAATTCGTCCATCATTGTACTGAACACAATGACGGCCTTTCCTGGTAGCATCTTTAAGAAAATTATAAACCCGGCCTTTTGTAAATTCGTTAAAATAATCCTTGATACATTTCCGCTTCATGTCACACCTCCTTTTGGTTGCTGGTTTCGTACATCATCACTATCCAATCCCTTAAGATTTCCAAACGCTTCAAGTGTCTGCTCGGCCGACATGTGCCGAAAAATATCATGGTCCCGCTCTAAAATCTTGGCGATCCGTGCCACTTTCTCGGAAATTTCTCCCGTGTTTTTTGCGATTGATTCCAACAGCTCGTTGTCAGTCATATCAACTCCCCGTCCTCTTTTTTAACGGTTGATGGTCACCGGGCATAATTGATAACTCCCAACCGTAATTGCAGCTGTGGATCCGAGACAATCGTAATAACAAATTTTATACATGCCTGAAACCTGCTGCCCTGTTAGAAAGCAACGCACCGCATACGCGGTATCGGTCTTTTGTGTGAAAAAAACCACGCCTGTCAATAAAACTAAAGCTGTGATTACGATAATGATTTTTCTAAACATTGTCAGTCTCCTTCTTTTGTTTTGGTTTCCGCTTTGCCGTCGTTTGGTTTGCCGTCGTTTGGTTCTTGCTCCAACAAACTGATGATCAGGGTTAATTTTTGATTTATCGCTTTTACATGTCCGAATAATACTATTATTGCCTCTTCTGTAGTCATTCGCCTACCTCCTCATATTTAATTTCCATTGATAATTCATATTTATTACCACCTTTGAAGTGATGGAAAACAGTGTTTGTTGAAACACCCATTTTCTTCGCTATTCGCCGGCACAAGACATAGAATGCCTGTTTTTCAGTGTAGGCCATGCACCGCTCTATGTGCAGGGAGTTGCGGAAATTGAAATTGCCCCTGAATAAATGCTTTATCTTAGCCATCACAACCGCCTCCAATCCCGGTCCAGCGCTTCCATCCGGCTCCCGTCAATGATCTTTATCCGCTTCGACAACCCCTTCGCCCCCTGTGCTATTTTACTAGCCTTGGCGTCCACTATGGTCAACCTGCTGCACGGATCCGCTTCGGCTTCCAGGTAATCAAGGGTAAGATACAAGCGAGCTTTTTCCATGCTGAACTCGGCGCCTCGACCCAAGCGTTCCGACCCTTTCTTTTGGATTGCGACAAAACATAAACCCTGTTCTATTTTTTCATGGATCAGCCGTATTGGTTTGGCTATTTCATAAAAACTGTCGTGGACTTCTAAAAAATCCACTATATAAATTTTCTTGTCGCCATTCATTTTATCGTGGAAATTATTGTGGCAGGGATATGCTTTAAACTTGAGATCCTCTTTCGCTTTGACACCCATTTTCTTTAATCGATTTGTCCATTCTTCCGGCCCCGCTTCCGAATTTAGATAAACGATTTCATGCCGATGTTGATTCGCCATCGCCATGTTAAGAAGAAATGCTGTCTTGCCACTTGATTTTGATCCTGCGATAATGCAAATATTTTTGGCATATAAAGAACAAATATCATTTAACCCGAAAGGCAGCCGTATGGGATACTCAAATATTTCATGATCAATAAATTCCATCTCTTCCGTTTCGTTTTCCACCTTACGAAAGGTTCCAGTGCTTTTTCCTTCACGCTCAATATATTTATCCTCAACCATTCGCAATAAAACCATATAGGCAGTTTTTTTCTCTCTTTTGGTTACTATCGATAAATCCTGATAACATTGCCTTGTTTGAAAACTGCCCTGTGTAGTTCGTACCCATTCCTTGACTTCTTCGGCCACACTCGTTTTTGAACCCCAAACAACGTCAAACGCTTTTTCGGTTATTTCATTTATATCTAACCTGAGATCGGCTTGCTCTTCAAAATCTATCAACCCAGAAAGATGGTATGTTAAATAACTTCTTATCTGCCCTATTTCCGCACCACCTTTTACCAGATATATCGCATGTTTAATTATTAGATCATTTATAGATTCCCGCGCTATAATCTTGTCAACATCATCCTGGGGTGTGGTTCTGTGTGGTTCATTCATGTGGTTCAATGTGGTTCATATGCCCTTTTCGTGGTTCTCGTGGTTCGCCCATGGTTCACTGTGGTTCATCGTGTGGTTCTCTTGTGGTTCATTCTCCCCCATGGAGTCCTCTACGCGCCCGCGCAAAATTGAATCAGTTTAAGAGCTAGAACTAGAGCTTTTTAAAACACGCTCTAGAGAGCGCAACAACTACCGATAAATAGCCCTTTATAAACCATTCTCCAGTTTCGTCGCGCCCTGAACGCAAAAAAGGACTGTGCTGACGGCCCCGGATAAGGATGGTACCCGAAGCACAAACCCATGAAAAAACCTATTGCGTATGCGACTGATTGCATTTTTTTATACTCCGGTACGCCGTCTCTTCTTTGATGAATTTAATGACATCTTCCATGCAGGTCTTGTTAAAAACTGTTTCCGCAGCAGGGAAAAAACAATACTGTCGCCACGACCCATACCACTTGATTTTTCCCAGAATATACCCGGAGCGCTTTGACAGAATGTTCCAAACATCCGTTTTCCCGGTACTGCCAACCTTGTCAAATTCAATGTATTTGCTCATTTCGGAAACTCCTTCCACTCCCGGCCGTCCAGATTGCAACCCCTCAACTTTGCATAATGTGCTGTCCCCCAAGATTTGAAAAAAAATGGTATCCCGGGGAAAGAGGCAGTTGGCATACACTGATCCCGAACCGACCGCACCCATTCCGGATTCATCGGTCTTGCCCCGGGTCCGGTCTCACCGCCTACGATTACCCAATCGATAAACCGCAACCACGGAGGCAAGAAGTCAAAGGGTCCAATCAACGGCTCAAGGGATATGAATCGAACAGCAGCGGGAATGTCTTTCAGTATTAAAATTCGATCATCATGGCGCTGGTTCTCGACTGTCACTCCGAGCCAAAGGTTTGGAAGTGGGAATATTTTAGGTTCTGGCCGTAAACGTATCCCCCGCGTCGCCTCCTTCGGCAACTTAGAACAGGCTTCATTGTGCCACCATCTGAAATTTCGCTCATAATCCCCATCGTGAAAACGGGTGAAAAACTCCAACATTCGATCCGGTCTTTTTGTCAAGATTTGAAATGTGTGTTGCTGGCAAAAGGCGATAACACCGAAAACAGCCGCAATCATTTCAGCCGGCGTATCCTCATGGAATAAGTCACCCATGGAATAGACAAATATTCGTTTGGATTTCTTCCATCTTAGTGGTTTTCCGAGCATCGACGCGACAATCTCAAATTCGGCTTTTCGACCATCAAGGGGAAGTCCATTACCCCTGATTTTGTTACCGCGCTCCGCATAGCAATGATCGCACGCGGGGCTTATCTTGGTACAATGATACCCTCGTCCGGACTTGCCTTTAATTACATCTTGAATTGGATTAATTGTTTCGTCTGTCCATTCTATCTTTGTTGACATAAATCCTCCTTTCCCGGCCTCGCCCCGCTTTCCACGCCCCCCCGGACCGCGTGATCATGTCTGGCCCGCAGACACACGTTCCGGGCTGCTGAGCAGGGCTTTGTGACCGGCTGGCCGGGGAGCCGGTTTAAAGGAGGCCTGCGGGCCGGAATTAAATATACCTGAATTCAATGCGATTGACGTTTGTTTTTAGGCGACACCGCATTTCATGTCTAAACATCTGGATAAACTCCGACGGCCACATGTCCGGGAAGCCTTCTCTATAGCATTCGGCATGGGTCATTTTATCTAAAGGAATTTTTTTAACTGAAACTATAATTATTTGACATAGTTTATTTACCTTTTCACCCTTCTTTAAACCTTGGCATTTTTCACAAGCATTTAAAATATCGCCCGGCTTTAAAAACCACCACCCAAGGCGGCGTGTGACTGTCTTTGTTCTGTTTTTAATTTGTTCCGTTGTGTGCGTAAAGCTCATATTTCTTGGCATGATCAACCCTCCCCGCTTTCGGTTTCCCTGTTTTTTCAAAAAGCCAAAACCAATACCGACACCTCGCGCCCCATTTTTTCACAATTTTATCGTTTTCAGGGTGAAAACACCACTTTTCTAGCAGTTTCCAGCCCGAATAGTGACAATTGCCGCACGTTTCATCCATGCCTTGGTGGCCGGTTCAACGGCTGGTTGGGTGGCGCAATGAGTGCATGGTTCAACAATAAAAAAACCATACCCACCCCTATACTTACAAACTTTTAATTGATTTTCGCATTCGGCACATAAAAGTAAGCCTTGAATTTCCATTAATATCTCCTTTTCATTTACCCAACAGCCTAATCAGCCGCGCGGCTTTTGGCGGCGGCTGCATTAGCCTGGATAGCCTTCTCTTTTTCCAAACCCTCTTTGACTAATTCATAAATACCAAACACATTCCAGCCTTCATGATTCATAGCTCCTCGGATGTGTACTGGTATTTGGTTAAGCACCCAATCGTTGAGTTCCCAAGAATATCTTTTTTTCTTTTTCATAGGCTAACAATTAGTTATCCGGCGGCATTTTTTTCGCCGTCCGGTTCAACGGCTGGTTGGGTGGCGGCACTTGACAAGGGGCATCTACTATGGATAGATCCCGGATCCTTTATCGTGTTAATGCCACCTATGCGCATACAGTAATATGTGCTCATTAATCGACCCTGAAGGCATTGTAAATATGGACAACCCCCACAATTACACGGATACCCCTCAATTTCATTTTCTGGTATTTCGTCAAATGGCATTTTGTTTTCCTTTCTTAGCTATCAGCCTAATCAGCCGCACGGCTTTTGGTGTCGGCTGCATTGTCTGGTTGGGTGGCAATTATGTGCAATGCGGCATCCCTTGCAAATTCAACGAGCTCCTTCTGTTTGGGCATAAATTCCGGGATCTTTTTAATGTATCTAATATGCGATTTATTAAGAATGCTTTTCGATCGTTCAAATATTGTTTTCATTTTTCCTCCCAACAAATAGTTAAGCCGCGTCGCTTGCGACGTCGGATTCAACGGCTGGTTGGGTGTCGTCTTCAAGCGGACACCAAGAGGGGATATATTCCGTTTGATTATAATTTAACGATCGGAAAATTTTCCCACAGCCTTGATAGTCTATTCCTGTTAGCACGTGCCTACAGTGCTTACACTTTTCAATCTTCAGTATTTTCATTTTAATCACCCAACGGTGGCATCACCCGCTTGTCGGGTGCATGCTCTGGTTAGCCAAGATATCTTTCTCCGGATTCAAAATAAGTACCACCACAATGACACTGGCCACCCTCGTTAACGCCAGGGTAGTCTTCGCGTTCTGAACCACATTTATTACACTTCCAAACAATTCTTAAATCATGCTCTTGAGCCTCTTGGCTATACCGATAATCATCACACATTTTAATCCCTCCCTTTGTGGCTAATGATAAGCGCGCCCGCCGGCGTCAGTTTTGCCGGTCGGCTGTGAAGCGTCTTGTTGGGGGACATCTGGCAACGGGCACCAATAAGGAAAAGTCATTATGCGCCTCAAATTACGCATTGGCAGCTTGTGGGGCCATAAGCACCGGTTGCCATTTGTCTGCTTGCTCATGTAAAAGCATTGTTCGCACGATTTAATCTCCAGTATTTTCATATTAGTCCCCCAACAATTAGTTATCCGGCGGCATTTTTTTCGCCGTCCGGTTCAACGGCTGGTTGGGTGGCCATATAACGACGCAGATCTTTGATACAATGATCATAAGCCCCACGATATCCAGAATATAGGCCTCTGTGCCAGTCTCCCATTTCGTTAATGCCGTCGTCAAGACGGTCATCTGCCAGCTTTTTCATTGCTATAAAATGATCAATTACTTTTTCCACGATAAACCTCCCAACGGCGGCATCACCCGCAAAAAATGCGTAGCATTTATTTGTCGGTGTTCATTGTCTGGTTGGGTACAAATCCAATTAAGGCTATGTGCCGACACGTCGCAAGGTTTTTAATTCGTTGCAGCCTTAAACCAGCGCAAGCGCACGTTGCATAAACATTGACCCCGTGAGCCTCTGGGCACGTCAATACAACACTTCCACCGCCATAGAATTGAGCTATTTTTATTTTTTGGCGCATTTGTTTTCTTGATGTGCCCTGCCAATACAAAACACAACGCAATTGGCGATCTGACCAACTCGGATGTTTTGTTCGCATCCTGAAAACATGGGCACCCAAATTAAATTCGGAAAATGCAATATAAACAGGTCTCCTCAAATCCACAACTTCGGTAATAAACGGGGCCTTGGGGGGGCAGCCCTCTCGGCCATAGTTTGGGCAGCCCTTGCGGTGCCCAGGATATGGATACTGGCACCACTCACCAGTTTTTCTTGAATGGCAAACCCGAACAGCTTCTATAACTCCAAACGGTAATTTCATGTTCTTATTACCCAACAATTAGTTATCCGGCGGCATTTTTTTCGCCGTCCGGTTCAACGGCTGGTTGGGGGCCTGCCTTTTGTCTGGACACCATGTAGGGATAACAACAGACCATCCAAGGTCTCTGCCACCACCACACCAAAATGACTCCCACGGGTACCCATAGTATTGCAGGCGACAACAATCACAACATGATTTTCTTTCCCAAACATTTTCTAAAAACATATATCACCCAACAGCCTAATCACCGGCACGGCCCTTTGTGTCCGGTGCATTGTCTGCTTAGCGGTTTCTCTTTATCAGATTCTCTAACCAGGTTCGCAGTTGAGCATATTCCGCATATTTCATGTCTGCTCCAACGTATTCAAGAATGTTTTTTAGCGTTTTCTTTATATCCTCGTCCATTTAATTTTCTCCGCTAACAAATAGTTAAACCGCGTCGCTTGCGACGTCGGATTCAACGGCTGGTTGGGAGGCGGCAAACGCCATCATTGCATCAGACGTGTATCTCCATTTCGATGGTTCCAAGCTATTTCGATGAGTAATTTCCAGATCGAGATAGCCGTGTTTGATTAAAAATTCCTGCGCCTCATTCATTTTTAGCCTCCCAACCAGTGGCATCACCCGCTTGTCGGGTGCATGCTCTGGTTAGCCAAATTATTCGCATTTAATCAGACAATGTGGCATGATGCGTGTAAAAAAATCACCGCATTTTTCGCATTCTAAGTCTAATTCTATAAAGTCCTTATCCCGGTCTACATTCAAGTTAACATTTTCCTTTTTGATTAAGGAGTCACATTCTGGACATTTCATAATATTTTCTCCTTTCTTTGGCTAACA
>SDBT01009069.1_pt1 | contig 16166 bp, 12 predicted proteins | sample 2277101 | NCBI WGS metagenome assembly SDBT01 (sample SAMN10404973, study PRJNA504765) | marine sediment metagenome | isolation source: marine sediment core GS10_PC15, 103 cmbsf | place: Arctic Ocean: Southern Knipovich Ridge | collected 2010 | reverse complement strand
CCAGGAAACCGCCCATGACCGCCCAGAACGGCACCACCATGCCGGTGATGAAGGCGTCGAGCCTGAACATGAGGTTGAACGGGACCGCCGCCAGATAACGGCCGATGTGCGGGGTATAATCAATAAATATCATCGGGATCAACTCGACCCGTTTAGGCAATATTGCCCCGGTGATCAACGGCACACAGATGTAGAATACGCCCCAGATCATGCCAATCATCCCGCCGATGGCGAAACATCGCCAGCGGTAGGTGGCCTCCTCGCTGCGGTCGGTGGACAGGGCCACGATGCCGGCCGCGCCCACGGGGGCAAAGGGGAACGGCAGTTTCTCGACGTCGTTCACCAGCCGGTAGAGCATATAGCCCAGACCATAATTGTGGACCCGGCCGACGGCCATCCCGAAGAGCGTCAGGATGATAATCGGGGCCCACGCCCAGGTGAAGAAGGTATTGCCCCCGGCCAGGAGGGCTTCTTTTGACGGGAATGCCCACCACGGCAGTTCGGCGGCCAGGCCCAGACCCTGGACATAGTCGCTCTTGACCACGAATTGCTTCCACAGATAACCGGTGAACGGGTCCGCCAAGGCCGCCCCGCTCATGAAGTGCAACGTGTAAAGTTCCTGGGTCTTCAGTTCGGTAAACGAACGCTTGGCCACCTCGGCGAAGAAAATAATCAGAACCCATTTCATGGCCCCGCCGATGGAAGCGTCAGAGCCAATCACCAGCGAGAGATAGTCCGTGGCCGGGTTCACCAGGAAGCCCAGGAAAATCGCCCCCGCCACCGTCTTCCAGTTGAAACCGTCTTCAAACCGCTCGATTGTGGGCGGTTTCATTATATTGCGATATTCGTTCAGTTCCTTGTCGTCGAGCATGGACATGGGGCGGCCCCGTGGCAGTCGCGGCCCGGGTCTGAGAGTCAACCCGGCGGCGCCAGTTCGGAATCAACTTCAGCCTTTTTGCCGGCCATCTATCATAGGCGCCATTACGACTAAGATCAAGCAATCTTGCCTTGAACCTGAACAGGCAACAAGCCCGGGTCCCCAGCCGGCAAAAACGGGACGAAAATCGCTACTCCGCCAAAATACCTTGCTTGCGATTGACTTATCCGGCTCGACAGGTTCTATTATGGTGGAATGTAAAATCTAATCTAAAGAAAAAAGGTGCGCTGATGGGAAGGATAACGACCTCGGTCAAGATAGACAACCTGTATGATTCGCAGAAAAGCATTCAATGCGAGGCGCTGGTTGATACCGGGGCGGCATATATGGTCTTGCCGAGCGCATGGCGAACTCGGCTTGGTGATTTGGATGAACTCGGCACTGTTGAGCTGGAACTTGCCAGCCAAAAAACGGTTCAGGGCACGATATGCGGCCCGGTCAGAATCAGAATCGACGGTTTCCGGCCCATCTTCAATGAAGTGCTTTTCCTGGACATGGAAGCCAAAGACGGGACATACGAGCCACTTATCGGCTATATTGTGCTCGAGCAGTCCCAGGCCGCAGTTGACATGACCGGACACCGCCTGGTTCACGTCAAGCGGATGGACCTGAAATAGTAAGATTTATTTGCCTTAGCGTATTGACTCTCGATGCAACGATGAAGGTCGCCGACTCGGATAATTGAGGGCGGAATCATGAAGCCAGAGAAGCAAGAGCCGGAAATTCGGATCAAGCCGGTTCCTGATGTGAGTATGACCGTGCGCTCGACGGGCTACGGCGTTGGTCTGCTGTGGTGCTCGCATCTGCGCGTGGGCCGCCGTCAAGTGACGTATTGGTACGACTCGCCCAGCCGTTCGTTGCGAGAAATCAGCCAGAGCACGGTCACGCGGAAAGTGCAGTTGCTCGGGCGGGAATGCTTCGAGGTCGGTATCAAAGAACGCCAGCCCGGTGAACAGGAATGGGCCGAGCCGCACAATGAATATTTCTGGGTTGCCGATGACGGCACCCACTGGATTTGGCCAAAGGAAAAGGCTTCGGCGCCCTCGAGTACGAGTGGCAGGGAAAGAAGTTCCGCGTCTGGGAATCCGTCCTGCTCATCGAAGAATCCGGCTGACCTCGATTCAAAACACACAATCAATCAGGCCGCAAGGGATGCGGCAACCACGGCTGGGTTGGAGAAAAGCGGGGAATTTTGCGTTTGGGTTGCTTGACTTGGGCCGGGCCGCGGGTATCTTACAGGCGCTTTTACGCACCAGAGTGGCGAAATTGGCAGACGCGCTACGTTCAGGTCGTAGTGCCCGCAAGGGCGTGAGGGTTCGAGTCCCTCCTCTGGTACCAGACTTCCAGCGCCAATCTTGCCAGTGAACTTACCGGGCGCGTTTCGGAGCAGTGGACGGGGCGGTTCTTATCTCGTGGGAAGTGCCGGTCTCTGTCGGTCTGCCGGAAGGTCTCGGGCTTTTAGCTTTGCGGTCGAGTGACTTCACCTTGAGCGCCAGGTCCACGCGATGGCTGATGATGGGGATCTTGCGTTTACTGTCTGCCAGGGTAATGGTCCCGGTCTTGATGAGCTTGCCGGTGAAAGTGTTCCAGTACTCGAGGCGGTAGCGGCCGTTGGCAAGTGTGATGGGCGCCTCGAGCGCGCCCGCGCCGGACTCGGGGAACGTGGGATCAGTAAACGAGTTCACGACCGTGGAACGATTGTGGGTATTGATGGCTTGGCTATAGATATAGGCAAAAAGTTCGTGGCGGTTATAGAGCACCAGGCCGCGCCGCCGGCTGCGGAGTGAACTGCTGCCCCCGGCCGGGAACTTCAGGTCGGCCCGCGCCGAGACATAATCCTTGCCCCGGCGGTCCTCGCCCTCGGCGAAGGCGGCCACGGCTTTGAAATGATAATACAGGTCGTAGGCGTCAATCAGGTTCCACCACCAGTATCCGGTAATACCGGAGATATTGCTCATAAAACTCGCCCACAGGCCGGTATGCAATTCGGCGATAAGGTGGCTTTCGCGGTTCCGTTCCGGGTGCCCGCCCCATTCGCCGATAAGCAGCGGCCGCTGGTAGCGTCCGAAGAAGCGTCCGTACTCGTTGATGACGTCGGCCACGCCGTTAGACTGTTTGAACCGGTGCCGCTGCCAGATGCCCGCAAACATGGTGTAGGCGTTGTTATGCACGATCTGGATGTTATCCCTCTTCCACATTTCAAGACCGTTTTGCGGATTCGAGAAGTGGGTGGTAACCGGATGCGGGTGTGCGTCGGTCTGGTGGAGATATTCGCCGGTTTCAACCAGCCACTTGCGCATCTTGTCCATGTGTCTGGAGGTCTTATACGGTCGGGGCACGTGCGAGCCCTTTTCCAGCATACTGTCGTTAACCCAGCCCAAGCCGCGGAAATAGGGTTCGACCCACTCCGTTTCGGTGATGATGCCCCAGAAGGCGATGGCCGGCGAGTAGCCCCAGCGCGCGATGGTATAGCGCAGTTTCTGCCGGTGCATCCGCTGGGCTTTGGCGCTGGTGAAAAAGTCCGTGGCGTAACGCAGGAACCCGCCCGGCTGGGTCCGGCTAAGGGGGTTATGCCGCCAGTCTTTGTCAATATAGGTGCTCAAAGCGCCGTGGTTAAAGGGTTCCAGATTCACGTAGATGCCTTCTTTTTCGGCCAGCTCGAGCAAGCGGTCGAGCCGCGCGGCATTCTGTTGGTTATAGTAGTCCAGACCGTGATAGCCGGGGTAAGTGGCGTTCCACTCCAGTCCGCACCACCACGAGCACATCCAGATGCGGGTAAAGTTCTCCCCGTTGGCCTTCATGCGCTTGTACCAACTTTCAAAGGCCCGGGTCCCCTGCTTGTCCGCCCGCCCGGCGTTTGCCAGCGTCTTGGCGCCGAAGATGTTGGGCCGGCGGTCGCTGGGCGACCGGATATTGTGCCCGATCGGATAGAAGAAACTGCCGTTGCTGAACTCGAACATCCGCGGATCATGCTCCGAGAGCCGGACAAAGCCTTTGCCTGCCGTCGGCGTACAAACGAAGGCGCCGGCGGCAGTAACCTTTTCCGCGCCGGCTTTCGCCGTCAGCCGCCATTCATATTTGCCCGGCACCCACGGTGTAAAGCGCGCGCGCCACCCCGGCCGGCTGGCGCGGACGGGTATTTCGCTGCCGCCGATCATCTCCAATCGCCACGGCTCGTGATAATAGCCCGGATGCCGCAAGGGCCTGCCATTCGGGTCAAGAAGGGTGATTGCCACATCAATCTCACGCGGGTCGTATGGGTTGTTAAAAACGCGGTTGAGTTGGAAATCAAGCTCGAATTTGCTGTACTGGGGCACCTTTTTTCGCGGAGCTTTAAGCCCGACGATTCTCAATTTCCCCCATTTCTCCGCCTCGATCTGATAGGGCCACAGCAACCGGGAATTGCGCACGTTCAGCATTACCTCGTTCGCCTCATCGCAGAAAAAGCGCAGACCGATTTCCCTGATATTAAGCAGTTCCCAAGGCGCCAGCCGCCGCTTCGGGTCTTGCAGACAACTCCAGAACTCAGACCGGTCGAGCGGGAAGTACACGCGGTTCCAGTCGTCTTCGCGCAGCCAGAGCAGTCTGGACTGGTAAACGGTGTTGGAATCGGTCCGCAGGAAACACATTACCTTGACCTCGTTGCCGGCTGCTTCCGAGGTGCGGATGTCCACGGCAAAGACGCTGGCGCCGGCCCAGTGGTGGACCAGTTTCTTGGAAATCATGGCTGTCGAGCCCGGGTAGCGCCCTTCCAGAATGACCTCCCGTTTGGTTAAATTCGCCGTGATGAAGCTGAAGGGGGAGAGGCGCCGGTCGGTCTGCCAGGTACTGACCAGGCGCAACGCTTTGGTTTTGAAGCGGGCGGGCAGACCGGGGTTGTTGCAGAACAGCCTGATGCCGGGGAACTCCGCCGCCAGAGTCGCACTGATGCTCTGCACCCAGTTGACCGCAGCGTCCTGGGGCCGGTTAAGCACGATCAGCAAGCCCGAAACCTGCTTCAACGCCCCGTAACGGGCCCAGAGATAGCGGGCGCGGTCAAGCATTAGCCGGGCGCCTTTCTTACTGTTAAAAAGTTCCGCCGCCCGGTCCAGTTCGCCGCCGTTTTCCTCGTTCAGGGGGTGGTCGCTCCAGTTGTAGATGCCGTGATTGTCCAGCTCATCCTCGCTGAAAAGCAGCAATGGCCAGGATTGATTTGACGGCTGGGTGCGAATCTCCTGTTCGAGCCGCCAGGCTATCTGCTGCTCGAACTCGCCCAGCCCGGTGTAATGTCCCCAGGCGGGAGTCCAGTCAAGCTGGGCGCGCCAATACTTGTCGAGACGGCGCTCAGGGTCCGGATATTGCCAATCAGCCTTGCCATAGCGGTAGAGTTGCGGCCCGGCATATTTTTTCAGAAAGTCCGTGTTCCCGCCGCGCGCGGCCCCGGCCCGGGCAACCGGCGGGCCGACTTTCACGGGGCCAAGCTTGCGAACCAGGCTCTGGCCGTGAATCGTCAACTCGAGGGTGAGCTGGTACTCCGCAGCCTTTGCCGGGGTAAAATTCGCCTGCCAGACCGGCCGTTCGAGAGCCTGCAAACCCGGCTCTTTCACTCCCGGACGCCGCACCCGGGCATATCCCTGCCGGTAGTAGACCGGCGCCCGCCGCGCCCGGCCGTCCTCGTGCCAGACAAGCTGGCCGCGGATTTCTGCGCTATTGAACCAGTTTCCATAAAAGCCGCCCAAGCGGAAGCGGACCGGATTAAGCCGGTCCGCGGAAGGGGTTTTTGGCAGTTCCAAATCCAGAATTTCCGGGCGCTCGGGTTTGCGCGGAATCAGCTTCAGTTTGCCGACGTGCAGTTTCATCTTCTGCTCCCCGGCGCTGAAAACCTTTATGCCCCAACAGCGCACCCAGCGCAACGTATCCGGACCGAAAGTGCGGCAGCCTTTTGTCGCAGCTTGCCAATCCGGGCTGAGTTCACCCAGGGACAGGGAGAAACGGAATTTCTCCCGGGACCCGTCAAGCACCCATGTTCGGCGTGATTCAAACCACCAGTCTTGTTTCGTCTCAAAGAAAAGCGTGCAGAGCAAAGGTTCTTTCGGCGCCGGGCTCAGGCGCAGCAATTCCAGTTCCAAGCTGCGGTACTGGCGCCAATCGGCATTCACTTGGGTGCGGCGGATGGCCGAGGGCGGGGTCTTGAACTCCCAAGTTTGCCCCATCAGGCTCGCGCCAGGCAACAATAGAATTATGGCCAACAGTCGTTTCATTCCAACTTCACTTCTTTTCGCAGGTTCCGCAGCACTGGTTTCAGCCAGGCTTTCAGCTTCAGCGGGTGCGGCATGGTGTGAAAAAGCCCCTCGATAAACACGGCCCGGTTGCTGGCGGCCGCCAAGCGCAAATGACCGGTAATCTCGGGGAAACGGGCCTGACTCCGCCGGTCGAACGGCAGGCTCAGCACAAAGACATGTTTGAACTTATGCCGCCTAAGGCTCTGCAGATACCACTCGAGCCGCAACCGGTAACCGAGGCTTGTGACGCCGCGCTCGAGGTCCCGGGTAGACAATGCCAGGATCAGCGCATCGGCGGGTTGGAGCTGGTCTCGGCCGGCAATCAGCGAATTCAACTCGAAGAGCCCGGGACCGGCAGGACAATGCCTCCAGAACTTGCTTCCGACCCCGCTGAACTCGCCCAGCGCCGCTAAGTCGCCTCGAGGCAGGAAGGCGCCGCCGACCAGGGCCGCGGACTTGACCGCCGGCCGAGTGTCGCCGACCAGGGAACGGACGATTTTTACTGTTTCCCAGGTACGGTCGTGCTTCGGAGGGTGCAGGTGGCGGGTCAGCAGGATAACCGGCCCTTTCCCGCTGTAGAGGAAGCCGTCCTGTTGCCGCAGTTTGGCCTTAGTCTCAGGCAGCACCAGGTGAAACGCGTAGGCTTCCCGGCCCTGCGTGAAACGCAGTATGCCGGAGGCTTTGAAGCTCAAGTTGAACTCGAGCCGGTCAGTCTGGAAAATGCCCGAGCTGAGCTTGCGCTCATTCAGGAAGACCTCGGCGGAGCTGCCCGGTTGCCCGCTGAGGATAAAGGTCACCCGTTCGTTAAGGTACGCTTCCTGCGGGAAATGGGTCACTTGAAACCGCATCTGCAACTCAGCCGCGGCCAGCCAGCCACTGCCCGCAAGAAGCAAGATTAACACCGTCAAAATCGTCTTCATCGCCTGTGCCCGAAAGTTGATCGTCGGTTTGCCGGACTTCTTAATATAGCGGAATATTCCCGGTTCGCAATGGACAAGGCGTTGAAATCATCCTATGTGTTATAAGAAAGGCCGAACGCACCGGCGCCAGGAAAGCCCCCCAGCCTATGGAACTTGACGAAACGACCCGGGAATTCATCGCCAAACACCCTACCGACTGTTCGTATATCCCGGTTAGACTTTGGCAGATTGTCTGGTACTGCCTGGTTGTCGCCGTGGTGATCTTTTCCGTGGCCTGGCGCTGGGACATCCTGCTGTACGCGGTGAATTTCTTTTTCGCCTTCCTGTACTTCAGCATCATCCTTTTCCGCGGGGCTGCCGTCGGGCTTTCGCTCCTGGGTTTTGGCAAAACCAAAGTCACCCCGGCCCAACTCGCCGAACTCGAGGATGCTGACCTGCCCATGTATAGCATTCTCGTGCCGCTCTACCGCGAGGCGAAGATCACGGACAAGATTATTGCCAGCCTGGAAAAACTCGACTACCCCAAGGACAAGCTCGACATCAAGCTCCTGCTCGAGGCGGACGATGAGGCCACGATCACGGCGGTCGAACGCCTCGGGCTGCCGGACCGTTACGACGTTATCATCGTGCCCGATGCACTGCCGAAGACCAAGCCCAAGGCCTGTAACCACGGCCTGAACCGGGCTAAAGGCGAGTTCTGCGTGATCTACGACGCCGAGGACCGGCCCGAACCGGACCAACTCAAGAAGGCCGTCTGCGTTTTTCGCCGCCTGCCCCCCACCGTCGCCTGTCTCCAAGCCAAGCTCAACTACTACAACGCCAGACAGAACCTGCTGACCCGCTGGTTCACCATCGAATACAGCACCTACTTCGACCTCTTTCTCCCAGGGCTCCAGATCATGCGCGTGCCGGTTCCACTCGGCGGCACCTCGAATCATTTCCGCATCGGAGTGCTAAAGGAAATCGGCGGCTGGGACCCGTTCAACGTTACCGAAGACTGCGACCTGGGCGTGCGCATCTACGAGCAGGGCTGCCGCACCCGGATGCTTGACTCGACCACCTGGGAGGAGGCCAACTCGCGGCTCTGGAACTGGCTCCGCCAGCGCTCGCGTTGGATCAAGGGCTTCTTCCAGACGCATCTGACCCACATGCAGCGCCCGTTCCGCACCCTGCGCCACCTCGGGCCCTGGGGTTTTTTCGGTTTCCTGATGAGCGTGGGGGGCAGTTCATTCATGATGGTGATGAACGTTATTTACTGGCTGGCCGGCGGCTTGTACCTGGGCCTGCTCAGCTGCGGCGTGCTCGCGGGCCACGGCCCGCTCGAGTTTATCATCCAGGGCCCGGGAAAGAAGGCCCTGCCGTTCGTCACCGCCATCAAGGGCCTGGAAGTCCGGGCCTGGCCGCTGGTCTATTACGGCCCGAAAGAAGACCCCTTCTGGTCAACCTTGTCGGTGATCTTCTTCGTCATCACCTGCACCTTGCTGCTGGCCAACCTCCTATTCGTCCTGATGCACTGCGCGGCCTGCTGCAAACGCCGTAACTTCCACCTCCTGCCGTACGCCTTGTTCATGCCGCTGTACTGGGTGCTGATCTCAATCGGCGCCTGGAAAGGTCTCTGGCAGCTATTCACCAAGCCGTTCTACTGGGAAAAAACCATCCACGGCCTCGACCACCGCAAATAGGTGACCGGACATCGCGTGCGGCCCAATTGATCAACGCATTCTTTCTAAATGAGATCTAGCGCCGCTCTCTTTACTTTTGCAAGATCCTCTGTCCTCAATATCTCCTGAGGGCAGCATGGGAATGCGATCTTGTACGCCCTTAGCATAGTTGTGACCCTTTCTTCCATGTCATCTGTCCAAGGTGACCATCGGAAACTGCCGAGGTCCTGCGCGGGCCTCTCCCCCGTCCTCACTTCGGCAAGGAGGGATTCAGCCTGCGAAATAGCGGCACCCACTCGAGACACAGTCTGTCGGTATGCGCGTCCTTGAAACCATCGGATCACCCGCGGCGCCGTTTCGTGAAAGAGGTACAATCCAAACAGGTGCTCTTCTTGCAGGGCAATCTCTTCTGCAAACGCGCTACATGCTTCGTTTACATTGTCGCTTGACTGCGTCACTCCTTGTGTGCCTTCTCTAACTGCCTACTGACTCTCCGTCTTCATCGGTGTCAATCGCAAATTGGGGTTGACCTGTGGCGTCAACGAACGCGCTCGCCAGGAACACCTTGCCGTTTTGCGGGCGGGCCGCTGTCGCAAGGGGCAGGCCGTCTTTGATGGCCTGGAGGCGAAAGATTATGAACGTCACACATACGCAATTGAATCCTCGTGACCCGGTTGCCAAAGTGAATTGACATGTTTGGCTGCGCCGTCAATGTCAGGAAACAATGTCATATGGTTTATGTTCATCTTATTCAACGCGACTAAACATTCATGTCGGTCTTTGTTCGGAATCTTAATTTTCGTAAAAATGGGATCTCTATTCTGACCTTTGAAATTCTCCTTAACGTACCGTTCAAGATTGGTTTTCCTCGGCATTCGGATCAAAAGCGCAGCCTGACTGATCAAGCGGTAGTTCGCGTCGTTTTTAGACGACAAGAGGCGCACCGATGAGGCACCGTCCTTCGCTACTGTTTCAATTGTACTTGTGGATAGCATGTAAACGCCGCGATGCTCCGGCTTGGACCATTGACCATCCTTGACAAAGCATTTTTCCTCTTCGAATGCGAAAAAGAGGGCGATGAACGGGGAGCGCGTCCAATCCAGCAGGGGCGTTGCCAAACCGTGGTGTTGACCAAGAGTCCAATACTCGGGATCTGTTAAATGCGGCGGATTTTGCCCTCCTCGGCCACGGATGGCCCGCTTGAAAGCGTTCAGATGCTCTTTTTCAGTGAGTGGCGGGCACTCGAAGAATTTGAGATTGTTACCAGTCAGATGTTTTCGCCGGCGATACTGCTCCTCAAGACGGTCGAGGCTGGAAAGAAGCGGCCATGCATAATTTGCTTGACCGCGATAAATGTATGCCGGGCCCTTGGCGAACAAGTCCTTCGTGAGTTCAAAGAAATCTTTCCACGACTCCAGCGGGATTTCCCCAATCCCATCCTCCGTGGGTAGTTCTTCCGGTAGTTTTTCCATACAGTATCCCTTCCTCACTCAGACAAGTGCTTCTCCGCAAAAGGTTGCTTTCGGGCAGCGGCGCGAACAGGGTTATCAATTGAAATCGCTTTAACATAGCCGGGGTGGAGAAGTTGTCAAGGCCTACGAGACTGCACTTCGTACGTGTTCAAGACTTTGTTCGGCTCAATTCTGGGTCCGACGCTCAATCTCCTCGATTCGTTGCCGGAGATCCCGGTTGGGGACAGTGATCAGTTGGCGGGGCGGTTTCTGGCAGTTTCAAAACGATTCCGCAATTTCGCCAAATCCCGTTGAACTCGTCGTATGAAAGGGTGCGCAGGCCGGCCAGCGAGTCGCCGACGATGACTTTATCATCGCTGACCTGCAGCACCGTAACATAGTGGTCAACGAGGAGCGAAAACTTGATGACCGTGATCACCAGGCCGGCCGCGCGCAGTTCAGCAATGGACTTGAAATGCCGGTACTCACAAAGCAGGCCTTGTTGAGCGTAATGGCGGCTGAGGGCCAGGGAAAGCGAATCGGCCTGGGTCCCCGCGATGGGGGTCGTGTGGGCGATAATCGCCAGCTCGCCTTCTTCGGCGGGCAGGCCAAGTTTCCTCAGCGCGGTTACGGCGGCGGCGGGCCCGCAACTGAACCCCGTGGCCTGCCGGCAGACGCCGTCGGCATCCACCTTTGTCTCGAGGCGGGCCAGATAGCCGCGCATAAGGGCCGGCAGCAGAAATGGCAGGACGAAATACATCGCGAAGAAAACCGTGATCACGGCGACCATGGTTCTTTGCCGTTTCCGGCGGAGACGGGGGATCAGGGTGGTCAGCATCATGGTGGCGGCCAAGGCGATGACGGCAAACTCGATGCGGCCGGCCATAATCCAGGAGAACGGCGGCACAAACGCAAGCGCCGGCAGCCAGCGGGCCAGGGCGATTGCCACCGCAAAGCCAAGGGGAACAAAATACCCGATAAGCCAATACTTCTTCTTGCAGCGGGCAAAGCACAGCCCCGCAGCAGCCCCGAGCCCCGCCAGCAACACTACTCCCAGGCTTTCCAGCCACGGCCAGATAACTGTTCCCATAGAATAGTTGCCTTGCTTGTTAGCGGTTTGTGCTCGGAAACATCACCGCCTGCCCCGCGCTTAAATGTCCGGTGGAGGTCTAGGCGCGGGGGGCGCTTCGCTAATGAATCGGGCAACGGTGCTCTCCCATTCAGAAGGGGATGCGGCTGCGTAAGACCCGTGTCCCGCGCGCGGAAATAGCTTGAATTCCTTCACTGCCGGGATCGCGGCAAACACGCGTTGAGCTTCCTCCACGCGTACTTTGGGATCGAGCGCGCCATGCATGATCAGCGCAGGGCATTGAACGCTTTTGGCATAATCCCTTGGCTTGTGCGCAAAGCCGTTAAATCCAAGCTGTCTGCCCCCCCAGAAGACCAGGAGCTGCGCGCTTGGGAACGAGGGAATGGGCACGTCGTCGAATCGGTTCCTGATCGTGTTGAGCATAGTGTCGAATACTGCCTCGATAATTATCGCGTCGGGTTTGATCTTGTGCCGGTGAATTGCGCCCAGAATAGCGGCCCCGCCCATAGATGGCCCAAAAAGAACCAGCCTGTCGTGCGGCAGCTTTGCCTTCGCGTAACGAACCGTCCCGGCAACGTCGTCCGCCTCAAAAAAGCCAATGCTTGTGGATGCTTCCGAGGAGCCGCCGGAGCCCCGGAAATCAACCAGCAGAACCGAATGACCAAGGCGGTGAAACACCCCGGCCTCGATGAGCAGCTTCGACTTCTCTGCGGCGTATCCGTGGAAGATGATCACGAGCGTGCCCGGCTGCTTTCCCGGGATATGCCAGGCCGCAAGCCGGATGCCGTTGTCGCAGTGGATCTTGTGGTCCTGGAACTTGAGCCCGGCAGCAGCCGGGGTGCTTTCACTCGCCGGACGTGGAATGTTGGCGCCGCTAAATAGCACCTTGATCTTTTGCCCAAAGGACAGCAGCTCGGGCTTGGGAGTTGCCCTGCCGGAACGTGTGAAATGCGTCATGCTGCGTGCATGCCTGTATGCAAGCATGTTCAAGACCGCGAATCCCCCGAGAACCAATAAGGGAACGCCGGCGACAAGTACGTATTTTGTTTTTTTCTTCATCCAGACCACCCTCTAAAGTGCTTCATTGCAGCCGGGATTCAAGAAAAGCCACCGGCCTTTTATCCGCGGGCAGCCTTTGCCGGTCCGCTGGACCCGGTCGGTCAAGAGTCATTCGACCCGGCAGACGACCGCGTCCCTCACCGAAACAGACTTGACTCAGCCCCGGCACCGGATATACTTGCAGAGAATCCGCTTTCGCCAAAGCACCTTCGCCAAGGCTCCGTCGCTCAGGGGCTACAGCGGACAAGATAGAAAAGGTGGAAGAATGAACCGGCTGGGCAAAATACTGACGCTGGGCCTGGCGAAAAAACGCGCCTGGCAACTGCCCATTATCGCCGAGTGGCCGGCAGGGCTTGCAGTGCGGAGCCTCGGAGAGGCGGAAGCAGAATTAGCGCGGGGCGCAGCCCCGGGGACAAGAACCCAAAATGATTTCCAAAGCCCCGGAGGGGCGCAGAAATAAGCTTGGAACCGAAGTTTAAAAGCGCCCTGCATCGCCCCTTCCGGGGCTCAGGAATAAGGCGGGCCGGCCTTGACCCGGGGTTTCACCCCGCGCTAATTCTACTGCGCCCGCTACCGCGGGCTTCGGAAGGTCACGGCCGTTGCCAGCGTCCGTTCTGCAAAGCGAAGAAATGCAAATGAAGCGAGTACTGAAGATATTGACGCTGGGGTTGGAAAAGAAGCGGGCCTGGCAATTACCCATTATTGCTGGATTACTGGTGCTGTTCGGCCATGGAGTGCGCTGGTGGTATAATTCGCGGGCAGCTCGAGGCGTCCGCTTACTGGACATGGTGGATATTAACGATATTGAGGGCGTGAGGTGGATACTGAAGTGGGATAGGAAGCAGGTTAATGAAGAGGGCGATATCCAAGGAGTGCGCAAGGGTTCGAAGCGGCTATACACTATAGAATTCTCTCCTCTGTCTCTGGCGGCATACAGCGGCAATACCGATACGGCCAAAGTGCTCATCGAGGCAGGGGCCGAGGTCAATGCCAAGGATGTGTGTGGCAACACGCCGCTGCAGTTCGCGGTACAAAGTGGCCGTACCGAGGTGATCAAGCTTTTGATTGAAGCCGACGCCGACATTAATGCCAGGGACAAGGGTGGCCTCACGCCGCTGTACTGCGCGGCGCGGCGCGGCCAAACCAAGGCGGTCAAACTGCTGCTCAAGGCCGGGGCCAGGGGCAATGCCGAGGGTGACAATGGCTGGACGCCTCTCCACGGGGCGGCATCTCAGGGGCATGCCGAGACCGTCAAGGCGTTGATTGAGGCCGGGGCAAAGGTCAATGCCAAGACCAAAGATGGCGTGACGCCGCTGCACAGGGCGGCGAGCGGGGATCATATCGAGACGGCCAGGATGCTGCTTAGGGCCGGGGCCGAGGTCAATGCCAGGGACAAGGATGGCGATAGGCCGCTGCACAGGGCGGTACGGACGGGTCATATCGAGACGGTCAAGATGCTGCTCAGGGCCGGGGCCGAGGTCAATGCCAGGGACAAGGATGGCAAGACAGCGCTGGACAGAACCTGGATTTGGACTGCCTCGAAGAAACAGAACGAATGCGCCATACTCCTCCGCAAACACGGCGCACGAACCGGCAAGGAACTGGACATAAAAGCAAAGCAGGGCAAGCAATAATGAATCCCGATGAATCGGGACAAAAATACTGACCCGGTTATCCAACCGGGCTGGCGCTGGGACCCCGGACGGGGTCCAGTAGTGTAGCCAAGGGTGCCTCTCCGAGGTGCAGCTAAGGAATGAAATGCAAATGGACCGGGTGAGGCGGATAACAAGGGACCGTTATGCGGTATCGCGGAATAGTGATCTCTGGCGGGGACTTGAGCTTCGCGGGCTGGCCCGAGTTGCTCGAGGAAACGGGGCTTAACCTGCTGGGGATACACAGCGTGGAATTGACGGCAAGTGAGCAGGCCGTGGTAGATGAATGCCGCCGCCGAGGCATCGAGGTCGAGCATGAACTGCACCTGACGCATCTGTTCATGGATGAGGCGCTGTACGCGGCGCACCCGGACTGGTTCGCCATGGACGTCCTCGGCAAGCGCGACGAGCGCGGCAATCCCTGCGTGAGCCAGCCGGAAATGCTCGAGCTGGCCCGTCAAAAGGCCGCGGAATATGCCCAGATGCTGCCTTCGAACACGCATCGCTACCATTTCTGGGCCGGAGACAACCACGCCTGGTGCAACTGCGAAGGGTGCGCAAGATATTCACCGTCGGAACAGAACGTCATCCTGATGAACGCGATGCTCGAGGGCGTCCGGGCCGTTGACCTGGAGGGCCGGCTGGCGTACCTGGCCTATCTCGAAACGCTGCCGCCGCCGCGCCTGGTCGGGCCCGCAGATGCTCTGTTCCTCGAGTTCGCCCCTTATCGCCGCAATTTTCTTCAGCCGCTTGACGCCCTGACTTGCCGGGTCAATGCCGGACACGTGGATGCTTTGGATGAGCTGCTGACGGTGTTCGCCGCCGACCGCGCCCAGGTCCTCGAATACTGGCTGGACGTTTCCTACTGGTCGAATTACCAGAAGCCGGCTGTCCGGGTGATGCCGGAGCCTGAACGCCTCGAACGTGATCTTGCCTTGTATGCGGCCCGTGGCCTCGAGGCTATCAGCACCTTCGCCTGCTGGATGGACAAGAAATACTTTGACCGGTACGGGGCCGATGCTGTAAGCACCTATGGCCACGCGCTGAAGAACATCTTATAGGGCCGTAATGTCCGCGATGGTGATGGCGGCCAGGCTGGTTTTGACCAGGTCAGCTTCGCTAAGTTTGCCGGCCGGGAAGCTCGAGGCGACAGCGATACACTTCATGCCGGCGGCCTTGGCGGCCCGGATGCCGTTCACCGCGTCCTCAACCACGCAACAGTTCTCCGGGGTTTCGCCAAGCTCGCGGGCGGCGGCCAGAAAGATGTCCGGCGCGGGCTTCTTATTAACGGCTTTTTCGGCGGAAATGACCGCGTCGAATTCTGTTAGTGGGAGCCCAATCTGCCGGAGATTGGCCTCGACCTTGATCAGGTCGGCACTCGAGGCTACGGCGACCTTGAGTCCGGCGGCCTTGCCGGCGCGCACCAGTTCGAGGGCGCCGGGAAAGGCCTCGAGCCTTTCCGGGACCATCTCGAGGTAGATTTCGTAGGTCCGCGCCTTGGCTTTCGCCAGGTCGAACTCGACCCCGTATTTCTCAGCCACGCCGCCGATATAGCGGTCCTCACCCATGCCGATAAAGGGCACAAAGTCGTCCGGTTTGACCTCGATGCCACATTCCTTGAACATCGCGCTGGCCGCGGCGCAGATAACCGGCTCGGAATCGGTCAGCACGCCGTCCATATCGAAGATCACTGCTTTCATTCAGTCCAGGTCCTCACCTTCGCGGATCAGCCGGGCGCTGTTCATCACCACCGCCAGCGAGCCCGCCACCTGGATGATGGCGGCGGCCAGCGGCGGGAGCTGGCCTGCCGCGCTTAATGCCATGCCGCCGAAGATGAAGAGGCCGCCGACAACAAAGTTCTGCAAGATCACCAGCCGCGCGCGCCGGGCCAGTCGCAGGAGGAATGGCAGGCGGTTCAGCCGGTTGTTCAACAGAGCAATCGTGGCGCTTTCCATCGCCAGGTCGCTGCCGGCAACGCCCATCGCGATGCCGATGTGGCTGGCGGCCAGGGCCGGCCCGTCGTTCACGCCGTCGCCCACAAATACGGTCTGATAGCCGCGCTCTTTGATCTCGTTCACATACTCGACTTTCTGCGACGGGATACAATCGCCGCGCCAGTCTTCGATGTCAAGTTC
>SDBT01009068.1_pt1 | contig 16168 bp, 14 predicted proteins | sample 2277101 | NCBI WGS metagenome assembly SDBT01 (sample SAMN10404973, study PRJNA504765) | marine sediment metagenome | isolation source: marine sediment core GS10_PC15, 103 cmbsf | place: Arctic Ocean: Southern Knipovich Ridge | collected 2010 | reverse complement strand
GGTAATTTAGATTGTAGAAGTATTGCTGATGCAGTTACTGTTCGATTAGCAAATGGTGGAAACGAGTCTAATGGAGCAAGATTTATAGTACCCGACGGACACGTCGCTATGCTTTACGGTGGGCAACTTACAAGAAACGCTCTAACTGTTGATGAAGGAAACATAATTAGACTTGTTTATATAGATGCGCTTGATCAAACAACCGGCTTAGTTGCGAATGTTTCTTGAAATGCATTAGCAAAAACTAGAATTGATCCAGCAACCGCCGCCATACCAATAATATTTTTTATTCCTTTGCCAAAGCGACCATGGGTTTTTTGTGCATCATATAGATAATACATTCCTGCAATTAAAACTGCTGCTCCCATGAGCCAAAGCATGAGCCACCATGGGGTGATATTATTCAGGAAATAGAAACTCATGCCGATTAGCATGAAGCCAAAAAACTTTTTTACTTCTACCATCCACATGCCTGCTTTTGGCATCATATTTAATGAGCTTGAGAAGGTGCCGATGATTAATAATGGCACACTTAATCCGATGCCGAATGCAAAAAGAAGAATGAACCCAAGTACATATGATCCAAGGCTTCCTACGATGGTAAGTAGTAATGCGAGTCCGGGTGTGATACACGGAGATGCAACGGTGCCGCTAATCATACCAAATGCAAAGATTGAAAGAATTGAGCCATTCTTAACCGTTGTTTGATTGCGTAAAAATTTTGGTACATGCATTTCATACAGACCAAACATGGAGAACGCAAAATAGAGTAGTACTGCTATCATTAATAAAACAAAGAATGGATTAATGAGTAGCTTGCCGCAGACTGCACCCGTGAGCGCTGCGGTGACGCCGCACAGTGCAAATGTGGTTGCAATGCCACAGGTGTATGCAAGGGAAATAAAGAAATTATAAACAATTGATTTTTTCCCTTGTGCCTGCAAGATTCCAACCGTAATCGGAATCATTGGGTAGATGCACGGGGTAAGACTCATTAAAAGCCCGAGCAAAAACGCAAGAAGGGCTTGAATCCATCTTGATTGAGTTTGCTCAATCAATGATTCAATATAATTATACCATGATTGTTGGGGCTCAGGTGAAGTTATCGCTTGAACCCTTGGAGTGTTCATAGTTATGGGAGTTTTGGCAAAGGATAGAGGGATGGTGTGTTCTTTGGGTGTGCTACTTTTTCGTGTGGTGATGTATGAAATCGTTATATGTGCATTTGGATCTATGTCTGATTTTTTGGTTGCAATTATCGCTAAGTTGATAGGGTCGCGCAAGACAGAAACATCTTTTCCGAGTTGTTCGTCAAACTCACTTTTTTGTGTCTGATCTGTTTTATATGAAAGTTTAATATCTGGATGATCAGCTTGAATACTCAGATAATCCGTATAGAGAGCATCATCAGGATCAAGATTGATATGGGCATTGATATGAGTTTCTTGTGGTGTTTTATGTTCGATAGTATGAGTTATTTCTTCTGCATAAAGCGTCGTTATCAGTGACAGTCCGAGAATGAGTGATTGTAGTAACATTATTGCCCTTATATGCTTGTATGCCTCATTATCTACGTTATACTAAGAACCAGCGATTAGTATATCGCGTCTTGCCTTACTTGAGTAGTAGATATTGAAATTATGGTGAGTATAATTCTTTGCAAGAAACTGGAATGCATAAAAATATTGAAATAAATTTTATCTATCAACCTCGATGTAAATATCATAAAGTAGTTATCGCTCACTGCTTGAAAGTGATCGAAGATAATCCGGCAGTAGAGATTATCGAGATTAAAGGATTGAAGCTGTTTGCTGATGATTTGCATGTTATTGAGAGTAAAGCCGCAGTTTTTAAAAAGAGAATTGAAGGCAGCACCTTAAAGTGCATTCGCATTTGGGATCAATACAAGTCTAAAAATATTGATATTTTATTTTGAAATTAAAAGTTTGTGAGGCTATCCGTCTTCGTTCTTTGAACGGAGTTTATCCTGAGGAGACTCGAAGGGCCGAGACGCAGTAGCTTCAGTTTATCTGTATATTGAAACCATATTTATCCGTTCGTGGTGACCCTTCGATACGATTCCGATGGAATCACTCAGGGTGATCGGGAAGATATAAAATTGTAACGCTTGTCCGCCATAGCCTTGGCGACGGCGGGAATCCATACGGATACCTTGAAAAAGTGAAAAATTAGTTGGGGCTATAGCTTCCGTCTATGCTTGGTCCAGGTGTTTACGTCTACGCCAAGGCTTCGCCGCACACAGCAACTTGGCAAGCTTCGACGGACAGGCAACTTCGCTATAAGCTCAAATTGAAAGTATCTAATTTTGTGGGGCTATAGCTTCCGCCGTCGCCAAGGCTATGGCGGACAAGGCACTTGGTCCAACTTCGCTATCAGAGAGTGGTTTTGAAATTGAAAATTCGTGGGGCTATAGCTCAGTTGGTAGAGCGCATGGATGGCATTCATGAGGTCATCGGTTCGAACCCGATTAGCTCCACCAGTCATTTCATACCAGTAACAATCAGTATATAACTAATAAACTCCAACTATAAAACAATCTTGATGTGTTGGCTTTGAGAAATGACTGGCAAGTCACCTTTTTAAAGGCGTTGATAGTGTTAAGAATGGCTCTATTGGGGGATGCTATGAAGATAAAAGATTTGCAAAACATGCAAGAGAAAGTAACTATACATGAATTCTTAAGAGCTAAAAACCTTATGGACAATCACGTTAGTTATCCTGATCCTCCGGATTGTATTGTTTCCAATGGGGTAAGAAAAATATGGATCGAAGAAACTTCAATTTATAGACACAGGGCACAGCCTCTTGGTTGGAACCATGATAAATATGAATATTCAGGGACTCATGAAGAATATCAAAAAGAATTAATTAAAAAAGTTATTGATTCCATTAAAAAGAAAGATAGTAAGTTTAATTATTGTAAATTTACTAATGAATTTGGACAAGGTGTTTTATTGCTTCGGATTCAAGATCCTTTGTTTTGTTGGCCGCGTGATTTGATAAAGGTTCTAGATCCACACAATTATACACATTTAGAGCTACATAATTTTAGTTGTGTATATCTTTATAATTCTCCTGTTATAACCGTTAAAGAATCTTCTGATTCTATGGTTTGGGTTTCTAAGATTATAAATATCGACAAGTTTTTTTTGATTGCAGGACAAAATTTTAAAGGGATTTAAATTGCTAACTTCCATCGCAGCGCAAAGGCCTGCTGCTTGAGTTTCATATTTTTCCATATCTGTTAATGACTGATCATCTATATGGGGTTTTATTTGAATGTTTTTTTCGTGCGCTTTTGCTTTAAACGAGAAATGTGGACTTTCTCTGACTTGGCGTTCTTTCCAGGTTTTTAGGTGCTTGTCTTTAGAGGAGTTTGATGGGGGTAAAAGGTTGATTTTATTCATGGAATTCATTACAGTTTTCTCCTTTTTATAAGCTTGATTATTTCATAGCAGTTTATGTCTGTTTTGTCGCCATAAACAGTGATTGGATGAGGGTTTTCAGTGTTTTTGCTAGAGAGAATGTTTTACCCATACCTTAATATTCAGTTTGACAATTTTAATTTAATGTTATAGTTTGAGTGAATCTACAAAAAAGTTTTAAATACAGTGAAAAATGGGGTTATTAGTATGAAAATCAAACTGTTTAAATTAGTTGCATGTTTATTATTTGTTCAGTGTTTTTCTTTACGGTGTATGGATAGTCATTTAACCAATATCCTAAATAGTAGAAACCTGAATTATTGCAAAACCCTTTCTTTGGAAAATTTAAAAAGTGCATTAGATATAATATCTGCTCTTAACGTCAATGAATCTTTACAACATAGTTTTTTGCGTACTAAGTTTTTTAAAAACAAAAATTTTGGCCGAGTTACTCCTCAGGCTTGGTTAGCTACTCAATTATCTCGAATTAAGCCTGTATTAGAGCAACAGATTGTTGGTAAGTTTCAGTACCATAATTTGCAACCAAAGTGGCGTTTTAAGAATGATCCAAATCCGGTACGTGATATTTGGTATTCACCTGATGGAAATTGGCTTGTTTCAACTGAAATAAGGAATGGAAGAAGCGGTTTGTATCGACGTTCTCTTAGAGAGCTTAGTAATAAAAGAAGTAATGGGAATCCGTATCCAAGCTCATTAATAAATTGGGCGCCTCGTTCAGTTTCATTTTCGAAAGATAGTAAATACCTGGTTGCTTCCGGAGGGAATGCATTTGAAATATGGGAAGTAGTTTCTCGAAAATGTATAAAAAAGGTCAAAACAGCAGTTCGTAATTCTATGAAGAGTGTCTGTTTTTCACCGGATGGTAGATTCATTGCAGCTTTGATATATGTGGCAGGTAAACAACGGTTCACCACTAATATTTTTGATGCCACAACTGGTGAGTGTGTTAAAGCATTTGCAGAAGGTAATATTGGTGTCTGTATAATTTGTTATTCGCCAGATGGTCAGCATTTACTAACAGCTGGTGCTAGTAAAACAATTAAGCTTTGGAATATCGAATCTGGCCAATGCATAAAAACTCTTAGAGGCCACCTACATACAGTTTCTTTGGCAGTGTATTCACCAAATGGACAATACATCGCCACAGCTTCAGATAATGAAATGGTTATTAAAATATGGGATATACAAACAGGACAATGCATTCATACTCTAAAAAACCATTATAAAACGATACGTAGTTTAGATTTTTCGCCTTGTGGAAATTATTTGATATCTGGGGCTGGTAAAACAATCAAAATTTGGGACGTTGATTCAGGAAATTGTCTAATTAATCTTAAATATCCTGGTACGAATGTTAATTCAGTAAAGTATTCATCTGATGGTAATTACATTGCTGCTTGCGGGGGATATGTAGGAATAGTTGTTTGGGAAAATCCTCTCAAAGATATGAATATTGAAGCTGTTGAAGAAAATAATTTCGAACCAGCAACGCCAAGTAGTTCATCCTCAAATCAAGGGATTAATCAACAAAAGCAATCTTTACATACAATGCAGGCATCTAAAAATAGCTATGTAAAAAAGTCTTATGGTGCTATTAGATATAGAAGAAGATGGAGAAGAGAAAAAGAAGCAAATATTTCGCCATCGCCACTTATTGATTCATTATCTGAAAGTGGTCTAGTAACTCCATTAGAGAATTCAGATCAGTTACTAAATACAGTTTTTTCTCCCCTTAAAGACCCAGTTTTTTCAGAGTCGGAAGTTATAGCTCCTTTAGAGAAAATTGAGGAGTCTCAGAGTTCTTCTAGTTCGATCTTAGAAGCCACTAAAATATCATCTGGAAAGAATCCAGTGCAGTTAAAAGAATGTGGTATTTGTTTGGATGACAAAGCAGAGAGTGATTTTGCTGTATTAGGGTGTGGTCATGCTTATTGTAAGGAATGTTTTAACCATCAGCTCGATATAGAGCTTCGTGAAAAAAGTGTGGCAAATCTAAAGTGTCCTGAATGCAGGCTTCCAATGGAAGAACTTGATATTCGAGAGATCACGCCAGATAAAAATAAATGGGAAGCATTTGTGAATATAGCAACATTGCGAGCATTAGAAATTGATAAAAACATAAAGCAATGTCCGACAGCTGATTGCCCAAATATGTTCATTCCTGGAGACCAACGAGCAAAAATAAACTGTCTCAAATGTAATGTTTCATATTGTTCGCATTGTTTGTTAGATCATGCAGCCAATATTTTATGTAAACAGGCGGAGGCTAATCGTATAACTGATCCTCAAAATGAGGAATGGAGGCATGCGAACAATGTTAAAGAGTGTCCTCAGTGTGGAATGTGGGTTGAGAAAGATGGTGGGTGTGAATTTATAGAATGTTCTCAATGTAAGTATGGATTCTGTTGGAAGTGCTTGGGACCACATAACCATAATATGACAACGCATAAATGTCGGCCTTTGCCAGTCCAGCTTCGTAATCAAAATAGAGCGCCTCATGATCAACGAGTTAATGTACCGCAGAATCCTCTGAATCCTATTGTTAATAGGCAGCAACCTAGAAGGCAAATAGTTGCAGGTAGACCGCAAGTACGAATAATTAGGTGGGCTCCGGGAATAGTGGCATCAGCTAATTTGCTGGCACGAAATGCGAGTTTAAGAGCAAAGCAAGCTCGTATGCCAATATGCGTCACTTTTACTTTTGATCGAGAAGTAAATCAGGAATTTGTGAATAACTATTTTCAAAGATTAAAAGCTTTAACTAGGGGTTCAATGCCGATACGACATGGCAAAAACAGGAATCACTTTATTCTAAAAATAAGCAATACAATTACGCGAAGGCAATTTGAAGAGATTCTGAATCAGGTTAATGCGGCTATGATTTAGCTGTGTTTGAGCATTATGATAAGGCTAACTTTTTGCAAGAGATAAAAAAATTTTTATCAGTAAGTTGATGCTATTTAGTAGCTCACCTTCCAGTGTAAAAATTCTAAACTAGTCCACTTGGGAACATTAAAATATAGTTTAATCTGATTACAAGACAGGGTTATCAACTACTTTATCTTTATAAATTAATGCTAGTTTCTTATGCATATCTTTCCAATTAAAAGTTCGAAGTGTACCCGATGTCTTCCACCAATGTTTTGTAAGGTTTTATAACGTATTTGGCTATAGATTTTCTTGTGCATTGCTACCATGAACTAGCCAATAACTAGGTGATCACTAAAACAATCATTTTGGATAGATTCATAATTATTCCACATCATTTCGCTACTCTTTCAGGTTTAACCCTTCGAACCTGTCCGCCATAGCTTTATGCGAAGGCTGGATACCTCCATTCTATGCAGCCTTTTGACGCCTTTGTATCTATTTTATAAAATTAGTCCAATTAGTATAAATTATTGTTATATAGGTTAATATTTTTGAAAATCGAATTTAATGGAGTCTTTAAATGAAGAGGTTATTTACACTATTGGTAGGGCTGAGTTGTATAAGCTTGTATGGAATGGATGATAAGCCAAATTTACCTGATGGAACACAGGGGTATAAAAATCAGTTTACAGATGGACGTTCTTTTGGGGAACTCAATATCCCTGATCAACCTACTCAATATTTTGTAGGTGGAAGTGATGGAAGTGTTGAGTATTCAACTCCGGTAGAGCGTATACCAAGTCCATTGATGAGAGAATGGGATAATCATTTTGATGCATTTTCTAATGCACCCTTCAGCACTATTTCTTCAAGTTCTCCTTCAGCACCTTCTAGCACTGCTGATAGTTCATTTGCAAGTACATTTAGTGATGCTTCTGACATTATACAGAATATTCATGATCAGCGTGAATGGATTAACCAAGAACCTTCATCTGGGTTAGTTCTTGCTACTGCTACGAGCCAATTAAAGAAAAATAGTCCTGCAAAAAATTTGAATGATTATAAGAAATTGGTTTCTAACAGTATCGCACAAATTCAAGAGCATATTAATAAAGCAAAAGTTGAGATTAAAAATTTTCAAAATCAATTACATCCAATCAGGAACAAGCAAAGACAAGTTAAACTAGCACTTGATTCAATAAGAGGAAGAAAAAGCCATAGTGGCCGAGTGCCTTTGGGGAAACAGTTTGGTGAATTAGGCAGTAAGATTAAAGGATTAGAGCAACAAGTTAATAATAAAACACAATTAATTAAGTATTTAGAAAATCAGATCAAACAGCAACATGAGCGCATAGCCAAACTCAATCATCCTATTCCTAATTATGTTTATGCTGATATCAAGAAAGCATGGGATTTATTTTGCACTCGTGAAAAGAACATGCAAGTAGCAGAAAAGGCTTATTCAAAGAATCAAAATAAGCTTAAACAGTTAAGGAGTGATGAACTAAAGATATCAAAAGAGATCAGTAAATATGCAGGGTATGGCAGTAGAGGTGATAATCCATTAGATGACTTCCTCAGAATGTCATATGGTCTTGGAAAAAAACAAATTGCTGAGATTGTTAATCCTTATAAAAAAGCTCAAAACGAATATAATCAAGCTCGCCAGCAACTTGAAAAAGCTCAATACCCTCCAACATTGCATAATGAATTAGCAGCTTATCAAGCACTAACTCAGCAAGAAGTAACCAATAATCCAGCAGATGTAGATGCTAAGAATAAACTAAAAGCTATTAACCATACTATTACCCAAAAAGGGAAAACCTCAGCTTATAAAAAGAATTTATCTGCAGGAACTCAAACTTTTATTAAAAAATATGGGAAGGATCCAAAGCTTTTTACACCCGCTATTGGTAATCCCCTACAAGTATATTTTTATAATAAAATTAACGGGCAGCTTGATCAAGGAGTTGGTCTCTACGCGCAATATTCATCTCGAAAAACGCAAATAGATGCCAATCTTGATGAAGGTGCTAATCCTGAGTTTGCCTTCCAAGGGATTGTCCACTGTTCTGAGCAGGCTATTAAGAGCACCAAGTCAGGTGAATTTTATCTTGCTGATCTTCTGACTAACTGTACCAACATGTTTATAAAAGGGGTTTCGATTTGTTTAAGTGATCCGGTTTATGCAGGATGGGGTTTATTTAAAAGTGCTACTATTCGAGCAACTTATGTGGCAGCATTTAGTACTGCATGCTCATTCTTACCCGCATCAGTAGGCGCACTGATTGTTCCGGCTATTCCATGGGTAGCTGGTGCATTAACGATTGCTGGAGTGGTCGGGGTTGCGGTAAACTATAATGAAATTCAAACATGGTGGAGCGGGCTTAATCAAGCTCAGCAAGCCCAAGCAATAGGAGAACTTGTAGGAAGCTTTATTCCTTTACCATTTCAGGCTTCAATTAATGCAGGAGTTCAGAAGGCTACACGGAAATCTATTGATGGATTAAAGAATTTTTTCAAGCGAAGAATTCCTGGAATTCGAACAACTATGTTTGGCCGTGCAATTACTGCTGCAGAAGGTACAATGTTTTATCGTAAAGGAAAACATCAGCAGTTTTTAGTTGCAGCTAACAGAGCTAAATCAAATCTTTCTGATACTAAATATCCACAATTAGATATCAATGATCCTCAGGGAGTTCAAAAAATAGAGTGGGCAGAAAATTATTATACTACTGTTAGAGCTCAAGCTGGTGATGTAAATAGAGTTAGTAGAAACACAGGAATTCCTTTAGAAAAGATTCAACATGTAAAAAATCATGTTTTTGTAGAGGAACATATTTTACATAGTGGCATCCAGCGATTTGATTCTGACTATGATATTGCCAAAACTTGGGAACGCTTAGTGAATGGAACTCATGCTGTTCAAGATGTAGAATGGTTATGTCATGAGCATTTAGAAGCATTAATTATGCGTGGAAAAACAGTTCCATGGAGGTCAGCGCATGATGTTGTTAATGTCTATCATAATTGGGAACATCTAATCAAATAGGAGAAGATAATGGGAAGATATGTTGGAATAAAGAAAGTTATATCCAAAGGTAATAAACATTATTATATGATAGAAACACCGGGTCAAATTGGTTCTACAAGTTTTTATATGGCTATTGACCCTAATAATAAAGTGTTAGATTTTTATGAAAAAGAAAGTGATTTTGATGGTGAATCTGCTTTCACTATTGATCCACTTAATCATTTGCCTGGAGCACAGGCAGCTACTAAGTTTCGTTGGGCTCATGGCGGAACCCTTTTAATAGCATTAGTGAAAGCTAAAAAAGCTCTAGAGGCTAATGAATTTCCTGATGATATAAGTCTTTGTGCGTAGGATTTTGGAGAAGTTATGATTAATCTTACTCTTCTGCATGTTATTATTTTTGGCTTTGGAATATATTTAATTTATGAATTGTTGAAGAAATATTTGCCAAAAACAAAGGATCAAGAATTAGAGGAGTTTCGTGAGGCTGTAGAAAGCGTTCAATTGCAATGGGATGTTACAATTCCCCTGCATCATGCTGTCGTTAATGATTCATATGAAAAAGTAAAAGTTTTGTTACTGCAGAATGTCGATGTAGATGAGCGAAATAATGTGGGTGAAACAGCTTTAATGATTGCAGCTTCAAATAACTCATTGCCATTAGTGAAGCTACTCATTGAACATGATGCTGATGTAAATGTAGTTCCTGGTGGTGGAGGATCTCCTTTATATTACGCATTAAAAGCCGACCAAGAACTGATGGAATATCTTCTCAAGCACGGAGCAAATGTTAATGTTCAAGATATGTGGGGGATGACACCCTTATATTCAGCTACAGTTAATGGCGACGCAGAAAAAGTTGAACTTCTCTTAAAATATAAAGCAAATCCAGACATCAAAATGAAAAAAGGATGGACACCACTAGCGATGGCTATCGGTCAGGAGCGTATTGATTTAGTAAAATTATTGCTTGCTCATGGCGCAAATATTGAAAATCCAGTTCTTGGATATCGGCCTCTTGCCTGGGCTGCGAGAATGGGTGATATTGATATTGCACGATTGCTTCTTGAGCGAGGAGCAGATCGAAGTGCTCTTACTCATGATAAAAAAACTATAATCCAAGTGGCACAAGAGTTTGGCCATAATGATATGGCTAACTACTTACAAGAGTATAAAAGTTCCTAAAAAGCATTTTTTATACTAAAAAGTTGATGCTATTTAGTAGTTCACTCTCTAGCGTAAAAGTTCTAAAATAGTCCACTTGGGGGACGCCAACCTACGCTGAAGCTACGGTTGACACGGCCAGCTTCTTAAAGGAATCAACTTTATCATTAAATAAACATTGTTAGAATGGTGCGTAGGTTGCGCACCGAAGCCTCGTGCGAAGGTGGGCAGTCATTCAATGCATTATGTATATCTTCTAAGATCACTTTCTCATCCAAATAAAACTTATACTGGAAATACAGTTAATCTAGTGCAACGCTTAGAAACTCACAATTCTGGGGGTTCGATTTACACTGAGCCTTATCGTCCATGGGAGTTGGTGATGTTTCTTGCTTTCAAAGATAAACTCAAAGCAACAGCATTTGAAAAATATCTAAAATCGGGCTCAGGGACTTCTTTTGCAAAAAAACGTTTCTGGTAATCAAATACAGCTAACAACTATTCTGTTCAATTTGACTGAACATTCGTTTACAATGTCACGGATATAGGGCTTTAGAAGGGCCCTTTGACAAAAAACTTCAATCCTAATAATATACTTCTAATAGTAAATTACTAACTAAATGGAGGATATTACTATGAAGAAGGTATTTATTGGATTTGTTGTTTCACTATCTTTGGCTTTACCTTTAGGAGCAATGGGTCTTGAACAGGCGAATCCTGCGCATGCTATGAAGCAATTAATTGTCAAATTAGGTGTGAATCTGAATCTTAATCAAGAAGAAATTGATGCTATGGAGCTCCCAGACCTTTTGAATCACCTCAATAATAATCTGGAATTGACACAGGCTTTTGAGCAACCAGGTGCTTTTCAGTGGATCACTCCTACTCTTGATGAAGAACTTGATGTTGCAGCTGCGGCCGTAGAGGATGAACCTGGTATTGATATTCCTACTGCAGCTGCGGCTGATGAAGCACATGATGTTGCGCTAGCTACGCTGCAAGAGATGGGCCAAGAGATGGGCGCTGATATCAACTTTGATGATCCTGTGTGGCAGAATATAATGCAGTTTTCAAACTTACTCTTAAAACAGATGTACATCGAAAAGTTAGATGCTTAATCTCGAGTGAGCTTATATATACTCTTATCATATTAATAGCCCAAGAAGAATTAACACTTCTTGGGCTATTTTTGATACATGCTTAAAGATTCAGAAATTGTCGCGATTCATTGGTGTTTCAAAGCATTATATGGGCACCCAATTTGAAATCGGATCACATACTGTCTGAATATTGGTCAAACCAAAACCAAACTCAATTTCTCTGTTTCCGACTACGCATAAAGCTTCGACGGACAGGCCGGAACATGTCGATAACTCGATGGGATCTCTCCAATTCTATTTCGATCAACTAATAAAATGCTCATTATAGAAACTCTTCCAAGATCGGTGTTTGGTGAGAGAAGAACGTACTAAACCGAGATTGCCAAAAACGATTTAAAGCCAAAATAATTAATTTCTTCATCTGAATTAGTTCTAAAATAGTCCACTTGGGGACGCCCATACAAAATCACTTCAATGGTTGAATAAAATAGTCTTTTTCTTTGTCTCTACAGATTAACACCAATTTTTCATGCATACTTTTCCAATTAAAAGTTCGAAGTGTGCCCGATGTCTTCAAGGCTACATCAGGGAGGGCATATATACCCTCTTTATGGTAATTAATTTGAATGGCTAAAAATAGCGCGGAGACAATGCTCGGAGCTTATGAGGTGACGGTGATTCAGCTCTTGGAGGACCGTTTGACAAAGAACTTCGAGCATGCTAATATATTTCTAATAGTAAAATAAATAATTAAATGGAGGATATTACTATGAAGAAGATATTTTTTGGATTTGTTGTTTCACTATCTTTGGCTTTACCTTTAGTAGCAATGGAGGCTCCCATTGATGAGGAGGAGGCTCATCTACAGGAAGTAATGGATCGTATGGAACATATTTTTAAGCAAGTAATCGTTAAATTAGGTAATCTTAACCAAGAAGAAGTTGATGCGATGGAGTTCCATGAGATTGCAAATGAATTGAGAAATTCAATGCTACAACCAAACCAAGATTCTATAAATCATGCCAATCTTATTCTTGATGAAGAGCTTAATGTTGCAGCTGACGCCTTCGAGGATGAACCTGATATTGATATTCCTACTGCTACTGAGTTTGATAACATGTGGGCTGAGCGTCTAGAGATGATGGTTTTGACATACCCCATTAACCTCGGTGACCCTCAGGTACAATTGAGGTTGCAGCTGTTCAAGTGTTTTGAAAAACAGGTGATAATCAGCGAGCTAGATGCTTAATTTCGAGTGAGCTCATATATTCTTAATTATTAATAACCTAAGAAGAATTAACTCTTCTTGGGTTATTTTGATACACGCTGAAAGATTCAAGTATTGTCGGGATTTATGGTGGTTCAAATGACTATATAAGCACCGAATTTGGAATTAGCTCACATACCGACCGAATAAGCTCCAAACTAAACCCAAATTCAATTTCTCTGTTCCGGAACATATCGACTAAGCGATGCCAAAATACAAATCACTCTAATGGTAAAATATGGCAGCCCTTTTCTTTGTCTTTACAGAGTGCAGCCAATCTCTCATGTATTTCCTTCCAATTAAAAGTTCGAAGTGTGCCCGATGTCTTCCACCAGTCATTTCTCAAAGCCAAGCAAGAGGCATTGTTTATGTATAGTATGATATTTGTGTAGAAAAAGTTGCATTGCATTAATGAAATGACTGGCAAGCCAGCTTATCAAAGGAATTCCATTTCCTTTTCTGTTTTACATGTTATTCTCCTTCTAAATTTATTAAAGGAGATCCAATGCCATTCCGTATTAATATTATCGAAGCAGCTATAGCCAATTCTGATTATCGTAGAGAGTTGTTTACTGCGCCTTATAGTCAGTTGGTTGTGATGTCTTTAAAACCGGCCGAAGAAATTGGGATGGAAGTGCATGCTGAACATGATCAGATTTTGATGTGCGTGCATGGAGAAGGGAAAGCAATTCTTAATGGCGATGAAAAAACCTTCAAAAAAAATGATCTGGTGATAGTGCCTGCAGGTACTGAGCATAATTTTTATAATACTGGCCAAGATGATTTAAAATTATATACGATCTATGCGCCAGCTGAGCATGCGCCAGGAATGGTCCACAAAACAAAAGAAGATTCCTTATCATAAAAAAAGAAACAGCTATGAAGATCACAAAAGAACTTCAGCAAAAATTGCAATCAATTATTACGCAAAACTATTCTACAATTCCCGCAATCGTGGATGCCATCATCCAAGCGGGTGGGCGCGTGCTACTCGTTGGTGGCGCGGTTCGGGATTTATTGCTTGGAAAAGAAATCAAAGATCTTGATATCGAAATCCATGGCTTATCGATCGAGCAGCTTGAAGAACTATTAAAGCAGTTTGGGCATGTCCGATTAGTGGGCAAACAGTTTGGGGTGCTTCGAGTGGATGGGATTGATGCGGATTGGTCGCTGCCACGCAAAGATAGCAAAGGGCGCAAGCCGGAAGTGGTTATAGATCCGGATATGAACATTGAGGATGCATTTAGGCGGCGAGATCTAACGATTAATGCAATGGGGATTGATCTTGATTCATATGAGTTCCTGGATCCCTTTGGTGGTCAAAAAGATTTAGAAAATAAATCATTGAGAGCTGTTGATAAAAAACTATTCTTGGATGATCCTCTCCGTTTTTATCGGGTGATGCAGTTTATGGCGCGGTTTGGTATGCAGCCAGATAAAGAGCTCACCGATTTATGCAAAACAATAGATCTTAAAGGGGTTTCGACCGAACGCATTGAGGATGAATTTGCTAAAATGCTCCTCAAATCTGAAAAACCATCTTTGGGGATTCGTTGGCTTGTCCAAATTAGCAGACTCAAAGATTTATTTCCCGAAATCGCTGCGCTTATAAATGTGCCGCAGCGATCTGATTACCATCCGGAAGGTGATGTTTTTGAACATACAATGCAATCGCTTGATGTAGCAGCAGACCTTGGCAAAGATTTGCCAGATAAAGATCGACTTATTTTACTCTATGCGGCTCTATGCCATGATTTGGGCAAACCGGAAACTACTGAGGAAATTGAAGGCGTTATTAAAAGTCTTGGCCATGCAGAGGCTGGTGTGCCATTAACCCAAAAATTATTAAAACGTATCACCCGCAATAAAGAACTTACTGATACTGTAAAAAAACTAGTGAAGCATCATATGCAGCCGCTTAATTTGGTACTTGGTAAAGCCAAGCCTTCTTCCTATAAGCGGTTGGCTAATAAGCTTGCTCCTGAGACCAATATTGCGATGCTTACGCTTGTAGCAAAAGCTGATCGATTAGGTAGAGCTTCGAAAGGAAAAGAAGCACCCAAAGAGCTTCTTGATGAAATAAATGAGTTCATTACCCGTGCAAAAGATGCCATGGTGGAGCATAAGGCGGAAGAGCCGGTGCTCCATGGAAGAGACATTATGGATTTAGTGGAACCGGGCCCTAAAATGGGAGAGCTACTCAAAAAAGCATATGAAATTCAGATCGAAGAAGGGCTGAGGGATAAAGATGAACTCAAGAGACGAATTAGGAAGTTGAACAACAAATAAGAATGAAAAACTATTACAATTTGGGCATATCGCCTGTTATTCTCTAAAGAGGATAAAGAATTAATTTTAGGGTTGCAGGGGATTAGTATGAAGCGTTTGATGACTTTTTTGATTTTTGGTTTCAGTATTATTGCGATAGGAATGTATAGAAAGCCAAAGTATCGGTCTATTTGGCGGATTCCTCGAACAAATGTACCCGAACTAACACCCGGTCAAGAGCTCATGAGAAGAACGACACTACCAGCAGGTCTTCTAGAAGTTGCGCCAGGGATGGAAGTGCCAGCTGGCTATCAAGGAATGCCAATGGTTCCGGGAGAACAAATACCTGGTGCAGAATTAATGAGAAGAACTACACTTCCAGCAGACCTTCCTGAAGTTGCGCCGGGGATGGAAAAAAATTCATCATCATCCTCATCATCATCGCGAATAAAAAAAGTATATCCGCAAATCCCTGAACCAGAAGGGGAAGCGACTTCTACTGCTATTACGGTTTCTCAAAATCCAGAGATTCTCCTTATCGGAGTGAGAGAGGCCCTAGATCTAGGAAATGAACGAGGGGCTATTGAATTGCTTGAACGTGTCTCAATGATTATTACCCCAGAGCAGCTAAATAAGTTTGTTAGCACTAAAAAAAGAACTTTGCTGATGCAAGCTGCAGAGAAAGGCCATCTAAAAGTTGTTCAAAAACTATTAGAGCTTAGAGCAGATCCGGAAGTTACTATGCCAGGAGGGGAAACAACAGCTTTTGATCTTGCTGATAGGATTTCTGGATGGGAAGAAGTAAGTCCTGAAAATCAAGCTCGTTACAAACAAATTATGAGGCTTCTTAGACCATCGGGAAACAGATAAGAAGATCCCAGTGTAGGACTTACATAATTAAAACCATATGCTAGACTGCAAACAGAAAGATATTTTTTCCAGAGTTAAGGGGACAAATGATCCATTTTGCATTTGGCAATAGTATGTGGGGCTTGAT
>SDBT01009067.1_pt1 | contig 16169 bp, 8 predicted proteins | sample 2277101 | NCBI WGS metagenome assembly SDBT01 (sample SAMN10404973, study PRJNA504765) | marine sediment metagenome | isolation source: marine sediment core GS10_PC15, 103 cmbsf | place: Arctic Ocean: Southern Knipovich Ridge | collected 2010 | reverse complement strand
AAGATAATTGTTTGCCAAGATTGTAAAGATGAGTTTGCTTTTACTGTGGGTGAGCAGGAGTTTTATAAAAACAAAGAGTTAAGTGAGCCAATTCGGTGTCCGATTTGTAGAGCGACTTTTAAGGCGGCGCAGAAGGATCGGTTTAGAGGTCAGGTGAAGGAGACGGGGAAGGGGTAGGTTCTTCGAGATTGATTTTGTCAAAGCCGGTCGGAGCTTGAGGGGGAGGAGAAGGGTCGATGAGCTCAGTGGGTTGAGGTTGTTCATCGGTGGGGGCGGGGGTTTGAGGCAGTTGGGCTTTGAGAACACTTAATTCTTCTTGAGCTTTGGTAAAGTCAGGTGAGTCAGAAGGGACGAGAGCAACCGCTTGTTGCATGGCCTGATAGGCTTCAAGGATTTTAGCTTGTTGTTGGTAAGCATTGGCTAGGTTGTAGTAAGCATTGGCAAAGTCTGGTTTGAGCTGAATGGCTTCTTGAAAGCGGTCAATAGCTGAGTCGTATTGGTCTTGAGAATAGAGGAGGCCGCCAAGTTCCAGACGAAGACTGGGGTTAGCAGGGTCAAGCTGGATGGCCCTTACATAAGCAGCTTGGGAGAATTGGTCAGCACCTTCAGCAAAGTTAACTAACTGGCGGTAAATGTTGGCGAGGTTGGCCCAGTTGCTAGCTTTGTTAGGACTTAATTGAGTAGAGGTTCTAGCTTCTCTGATTGATTGTTGGATTAATTGGCCAATAGTTTGGCGATCTTGATCAGTTAAATCACCTTGGGAGGCAAGAGAATTAGCTAAAGCTAGGTTAATGTTGGAATAGGCAGTGTGATAACGATCAATATTAGGGGCTTGGTTAATAGCTTTGATTTGAAGATTGTAAGCCTCATTACCTTTGTTTTGGTTGGCGGCAATCAGGCTTTGGTTAAAATAGTAATCAGCCGCATAGACTCGACTGATATTAATAGTGGCGATAACCAGGCCTATTCCGGTAGGAATAGCGATCAGCCAGGGCAAGATAGCGGATTTGGTTTTGGTTTTTATATCAGGAGTTAATTGATTAGGGGCGACTAGAGTAATGGTGTTAATGGTGACTAAGACATCTTTGATTTTGGTTAAGTGCTTAGATTTATTGATGACAATAGTAAAGCTTAAAAAGCTGACTAAAATAATCCAGGGAAGAGCGGTAAAGGGGATAAATAGGGCGAGGATGAGGCTGGTGGCAACGGCAGCGTTAAGAGCCATTTGAGTGGCGGTAATGCGAGTGCCTGAGTCGCGTTTGCTTAATTTTAACCAAGAAGCAATAAGTAGGCCAAGAGTAGTAATGCCAGCTAAGCCTAAAGTGGTCATGATTTGCAAATATTCATTAGCAGAGACTGCATAGCCAACATTCCAAAAATTAGTTTGATTTAAGCTTAAGGGTTTGAATTGAGTAAATTGATTGATAAAGTTGTTGGGGCCAACTCCAAAAAGAACTTTGGATTTAAAAGTATCAATAGCAATTGACCAGCCAGCCAGTTTAGGAAGAAGAACAGCTGGAAAAGTTTGATTGGGCAAGAGTTGATAGCCAACTAAGATAATGGCAGAGATGATAAGACCTGAGGAGAGAAAATAGGCGAGTTTTTTAGGGCCAGTGCGAGTTTTAAAGGCAAGAATTAAGCTGATTGGTAAGATAACTATTAGGAAACTAACTAGATTTAAAAGAGAGCCAACAGGGCTAAAGCTTTTGGCAGCTAGAAAAGCAGGTAGATTGGAGGATTCAAAGATGCCTAAGATAGAAAGAATACCCCAGAAGCTTAAAATCAGGGAGATGCCAATAAAGATGTTAAGGAGTTTTCTGATTTGTTTGGAAGATTTAATTAAAGTAGTAGATAGAAGATAGAAAACAGCCAGGGTGATTAATAAAGCCGGGCGGCTAGTCCAGATATCAAGAGATTTTGGAGGATTGATGACAGCAGAGGTGATAGCAGAACCTGAAAAAAGGACTAAGGGTAAGAGCATGGGAGATAAAGTAAGGCGAACGGATTTGGTGGCCAGGTTGTAGATAAGCCAGGAGATTAAACTAACGGCGGTTAAAATAGTAAAAAGAATTTGTTTTTGAAAGCTAAAAAAATTAGTAGTGATGGGTAAGAAAAAGATAGGAGAAAGCAAGAAGGCAAGCTTTAAAGAGGTTAAAGAAACGGTTTTAGTGATGTGGACAAGTTTCTCGTTCATAGATACAATATAAAGGTTTTAATTAAGTTTGTCAATAGCCAGTTTAGCCTGTTAAAAATGTTAACTTTTTAAGTTTTTGAGTATTGGAAGTTAATTTTTTAATAAAAAACTACTACAAAAAGAGTTCAAGTTGTTGGTAGAATTTTTTGTACAACCTTGGTTGTTTTTTGAGTTTTTTAAGTTGTTTTCTAATTAAAGGTGAAAACTGTAATTTAACCTGGGTAGGCGGTTTCATAAATCATCGAGATATTTCCGGAGGGATGGGGTGTTACTAGTCGGCGCAGACAACGTATTCGGTGTCAGCATAAGAGCCGCCAGGGCAGGCAGCTTGACTGGGTTGGATATCTGAATCGGAGGCGTTTTCCAAGATAACTTTTAAAGTGAAATTTTCACCGTCGTCAGTTTGATCGTATTGGTATTCAGGCAGAGTGGACATATAGATTGTACCTGAGACAGAGAATTGGTCGCCTTGTTGACAGTTGTCTCCACCACCACCACAAAGAGGGAGATAGCGGCCAAAAGCATCGTCTGGATAAGTTTGATAATCATTGTAGTAAAGTCTGAGAGCAGTTTTTAATTGATAAAGACCGGATTTTCTTTTAGCGTCTCTGGCTCTGGCTCGGGCGCCAGCCATATTATTGACAATTAAACCAACTAGAGTGCCGATGATGGAAATAACGACTAAGAGTTCAATAAGAGTAAATCCAGCACCAAGTTTATGAATAAGCTGGTTTTTGTTATGGTCTTTTTTATGTTTCATATGATTATTATAACTTAATCAAGATCGATAGTGCGACCTTCTTCAACGGTCATGTTAGAGCTAGAGACACCGTAGTTGCAGTTGGAGACACCACAGGAAATACCATAGTTTTGAGGGTTGCTGTCGATATCTTTAGGTACAGCTATATCAAGATCATTTTCTAAACGAGCATAAAGTTGGAATTTGGTATTAAGACCAGAGGCTGTAAAAGATTCATAGTAGTAAGTGTTGCCAGGAGAGGGATCTTCGGGCATAAGGATCATATAGACTGTTTCAGTATCGTCATTTTGAAAGACAGAAGTGCCCCAGATACAGGTTGTTTTGGAGTCAATATCACCGCAGCCAACAATTCTACCAGCGTCGTCGTCAGGATATTCGCCAAAGTCATTATTGTAAGCTTCAAGAGCGTCGGTGAGTTGTCTTAAGTGGCCTTTTCTTTTGGTATCTCTACCTTTTTTTTGAGATGAGGTAAAAGTGTTTAAACCAATGCTGGATAAGATGCCGATAATGGTGATGACTACTAAGAGTTCAATGAGAGTGAAGCCTGATTTATAATTTTTAGGCATATTAATAGGCACATCTTTCTGATGGATCTGAAGTGGGACAGTAGGCATTACAAAGATTAACGTCTGACCAGGTACGACCGCAGGTGCTGGTATCAGCGTAAGAATTACACTCACCAGCAGGATCACAGGCATAAGTGCCAGGCTCAGGGCTGGCTCCAGGACTAGGTGGAGCGCTGGGCGGAGGAGAAGTAAGTGGGTTTAAAACAGGAACATTTAGACTGGAAACGCCGTAGTTATAGCCTGCTTGCTCAAGAGTAGCACAAATAGATTCATAGCCGCAGTAGTCATCTCCATGACATTGGAGTTTGGCAATAATAGGGTCGTTAGTATAGTCAAGGCTGGATAAAAGGCGGTAGTATCGAGGGCAAGTACCAGGAAGAGTGTCATCAGGGATATAGCAGTATTTGGTGTTGGTTACAGGATCGCAGGGAATGGGTGCTAAATACGGAGAAAGCTCATCACCACCACAGTTATCAAGAATGCCGGCAATGGGGTAGCAATCATTGTCATTAAAGTAGTTTTCAAGAGCAATAGACAGCTTTTGAAGATCGTCTTTTCTAGCAGCATCTTTGGCTTTATTGAACTGGCTGCGCCAAGACATGAGGCCAATAAGGGTGAGGATGGCGATAATAGCGATAACAATGAGAAGTTCAATGAGAGTCAGACCAGAGTTTTTTTGAGTACTAAAGGCAGGATGAGTTTTCATAAAGACTATATAATTAATAACTTGTTTAGGGTGCTGGAGTCAAGTTTTAAACTGATAAAATGAATTAGCGGGGTTTCTTTAAATATAAATTTAAACTATGATTAATTAATGAAAGATGATTTTAAAATTGGAGTATTTTTCTGGTTATCTGGAGCAACGGCTTTGATTTATGAGGTGATTTGGGCAAGGCAGCTGGGTTTAGTATTTGGAATAACGGTTTATGCAATGGCAACTGTATTGGCAATATTTTTCTCTGGTTTAGGCTTGGGAAGTTGGTTGTTTGGTAAGTTAGCTGATAAAGATGACAAACCTTTAAGGCTTTATGGATTGATGGAAATATTAATAGGGATTTATGCTTTGATGACGCCAGGGTTATTTAAGTTAATTGAAAACTGGCAGGGGTTAATAATAGGGGAGAATATGGGTTTTGGGGAAAAGAGCTTAATACGATTTGGTTTAAGTTTTTTAATACTTATTATTCCAACTATATTAATGGGGGGAACTTTACCAGTGATAATAAAAGAAGTAAGTAAGAACAAATCATTGGGGAAAATAACAGCTAAGTTTTATGGATTAAATACTTTAGGAGCAGTTTTAGGAGTAATACTGGCGGGATTTTTATTAATGCCGATGATAGGGATAAGTAAAGCAGTGATGGTAACAGCTGGGGTAAATATATTAATAGGATTGATGGTGTTAAAGATGGTTGGAAAGCTAAAAACAGGGAAATTAGGGGTAAGTGGGTTGGTTAAAAAAGAGGAGGAAAGTAAAGGTAAGAGTGATAATAAGCAGGTTAAGTTGGTGATGGGGGGATTGTTTGGTGCAGGGTTGGCAGGTTTGGGTTTGGAGGTTTTATGGACAAGGATGCTGATTTTGGTGATTGGAGTATCAACTTATGCTTTTTCAATAGTGCTGTTGACATTTTTGTTAGGGATTAGCTTGGGGAGTTTTTTGATTGGAAAGGTGATAAACAAGATTAAGGTAGTTAAAGCATTTGTTTTATTAGAGTTTTTTCAAGGGGTGGTGGTGGTATTGTTGATTGGTGTTTTTGGTAAGCTGCCGTTTTGGTATTTGGGGTTGATAAACAGAATCGGTTGGTCATTTAAGGCTTCTCTGGTGGCAGGATTGGGGATGACAGTGTTGGTTTTATTGCTGCCAACGATATTAATGGGAATGATTTTCCCAGTGGCGGTAAAGATAGTGGGAAGGGAGTATAAGCGGGTGGGAGAGTCAGTCGGTAAGATATATTTTTTTAATACTTTAGGGGGAGTAGGAGGATCTTTGCTGGCAGGGTTTGTGTTAGTGTCTTGGTTGGGAGTTCAGAAAAGCATGGTAATAATGGCTGGGGTGTATTTTTTAGTGGCTTTGATGTTAGCTAAAAGAAAAGAAATGGTAGTAATATTTGGGGGAGCAATATTAGTAATGGGTTGGTTTTTGCCTGATTGGAATAGGAAAATATTGAGTACAGGGTTATATAACAATGGGATGTTCTTATTAAAAGCCACAGCTGATGAATTAAGGCAATATTCTGAAAGCAGAGAGTTGATTTATTATAAAGAAGGAGTGTCGTCTTTAGTAGGAGTAGGTAAGGATTCTAATCAGTTAACACTATTAGTTAATGGTAAATCGCAATCAGGCAGTAGGTCAGATATACAGGTACAGTTAATGTTGGGACATTTGCCAATGTTGCTGCAAGCTAATCCCAAAAGGGTCTTAGTAATTGGGTTAGGGACAGGAATGACTTTGGGGGCAATAGAACAGTATGATGAGCTAGAAGAGGTAGTGGCAGTGGAGATTGAGAAAGAGATAGTAGAGGCGGCTGAGTATTTTAAGGGAGTGAATAACAATGCGCTGGAGGATAAGAGGTTAAAGATTGTAGTAGATGATGGCAGAAACTATTTATTAACCACAGACAAGAAGTTTGAGGTGATTTCTTCACAGCCATCTAACCCGTGGATTAAAGGGATGGCAAATTTGTATACTAAAGAGTTTTTTGAGTTGGCAAAAGCGCATTTAACTGAAGATGGAGTAATGGTGCAGTGGATGCAGATTAATACATTAACTAATGATGATTTAAAGAGCTTTATAGCTACTTTTCAGTCAGTATTTCCTGAGGTGTCGATTTGGGAAACCATTTATTCTATTTATTTAGTGGGAGGGAATAGCAAGATGGAGGGGGTGGATATTAATAGACTAGGATTGATAAACAAAGATATGAAAGTGAGGCGAGATTTGCTAAGAATGGGGATTGATAGTTCAGAAACTTTTTTAGGACATTTGGCAGCTAGTGGAGAAACAGTTAAACAATGGGTTGAGGGAGTAAAACTACATACAGATGACTGGCCATTTTTAGAGTTTAATGCGCCAAAGAGCTTTTATAAACATGAGGAAACTTTAGTAGAAAATTTAAAAGCAATTGATGAGTTAAGACAAAAGAGTTTAGTTAAGATGACTTCAAAGAATGAATATGAATATAGGGGGAATTTGATTAAAGCAGAAATAGCATTGGCAGAAGATGATTTACAAAAAGCTCAAGGATATTTTAAAGAGGCAGTAAGGTTAAAATCTCAGTCAACAGAAGCAAGAGAAGGATTGAATTATGTTAATTTCTTATTAAGAAAGTGATGATTTTATTGACAGGTTTGAGGTCCTGTGTCAACAGCGATCCAGCGTCCAGGGGTCCATGACCATGAACATGAATCTCCATCTGAGCTACAGCCTTTTTTTAGTTGTTGCTGATTGGTTCCAATACATCCAACGACACCACAAGCAAATGAACCAGCGGAGTTATATGAGAGAGTTGTTTGGTTTTTACAATATTTATCAGGCGCCATACCTCCACAGGAAAAGGTGGCATTGGGTGTTGTTGCACAGCTTCTATCATATATTGTGCCGCATTTAGTATCAGATGAACTACAGTTATAGTCATAGCTTCCATCACCCCTATTTGATCCCAAACAAGTGCTGGAACCAGGATATGCAAGTTCCGCATTAGTGGTACCAGGATCAGCATCATAACAGTCAGTGTTGTTAACAACATAGCCGCCTGGTTGAGAGCAAGCTGAGTCAGTTACACTAGGATTACCATAAGTATCACCATCAAGATCTTGGTAATAAGTAGTTAAGTCTCCGCCAGCAATATTAGGATCAGCATCATCACAGTCAGCAGAAGCAAGACTGTGCATTAGGCTGCAGCGGCGAAGACCACTGGCGGTAGCATCAGAAAAAGTAAAATCTATGGCCCAACCGTCAGCATCACCGTCAGTGCAATATTTAGGGGTATTGATTTTGATTTGAGCGTAAGGTTGGGCTAGAGAAATATTCCCACCGGTGATATTAATACTGCCGGTAACAAAGGTAGTCACATCTTCACTAGTGCCGCCATTAAGGGTGAGGACACCACCAGATATATTGAGAACGGCGATGTTATCAGTGGTGGTTTCGCTGCCAGCAGCCCAGTCAATACCATCAATAGCGTTAGCGTTGATGGCACAGGTGGTATTAAAAGCAAAAGTACCGTCATTTTCTGGATCCATGCTAGCAAAGTCACAGGCAGCCTGAGCAGGTGAAGTTTTAATAATGGCGGCAAAGATTATCAGGAGAGTAATTAAGCCAAGTTTTTTCATAAGGTGCTTCTCATAGCAATACCGGCTGAGCCGGTTTTATCATCACTTTTAGCGGTGATGGTTAATAGATAGTTGTATAGGACTGTGTCTTTTATTTCCCAAGTAGCTTCCCAGGTGCCGTTAAGGCTAGTACCTTCAACAAGTTTCATATTAATTTCAGCTTGGTCATTATCTGAAGTGAGTTTTAGAGTAACTGAGTTGACAGGGGAGGTATGAGATACTTTAACTTGAACGGTTTGAGTTTCGTTTAGTTTAGGATCAAGGGGATTAATAATAGCTTTGGTTATTTGGGGAACTGTTTTATCACCTTGAGAAATGCTATAACTTTGTTTACCTTGAAGTAGAAAAGCTGGGGAAGGGGAGGGACCAGAGGGACTGGGAGAGGGTAGAGAAGCGGTTGGGGGAGACTGAGAATCAAAGGTCTCTAGTTTTTGAGGTAGATATTGAAAATGCCAAATAAGATAGGCAATGATTAGCAGGAAGAGGAGGATGGCAAAGAGAATTAAGGGGCGTTTGGAGAGAGTTGGAAATTTAACCTTCGGAGTTTCTGGTGGAGAAGGAGGACTAAAGGTAGGAATTTGGGCAGGATCAGTAGCCATGATTACTATATTAATAACCCTAAAAAGGTGGTTTAGTCAAGGGGAATTAGTTTTCTAGTTTTATTGTCCACCAGTTGAATGCTAAGTCATAAGGTTAGTTTAAGTTTAAACCTTCAAGCTTTAAACCTTCAAAGTTAAAGCTGCCGGATTCAATGCTGGCGGTGGCGGTATAGCAAGTAATTGAATAACGAGTGGTGGCGCCTTCAGTGCGATAGGCTCTAAGCATGTAGCGATAGGTGTTGCCTTGGGAGATATCAGTGTCAGTGTGAGTGTTGGCGTCAGGATCTTTAGTGGCTAGGTCACTATAGGCAGCGCCATTGAGACTACGATCAAGGTCAAAGTTGGTTTCATTAGTAGCATTGTCAATCCAGTTAATGACTATTTGAGAATCATCTGAGGCTGAACTTATGGTGCAGGAGGTGGGTTTAACAGGGTTGGGGGTAGTGGTGAAGGAGTAGGGAGTGCCTTGAGTTGAACCCCAGCTGTTAGTGCCAGCTGGATCAATAGCGTAAGACCGCCAGTAATAGGTAGTGCTGGAGGCAAGGGGAGATTGAAGAGTGTAAGTGGCTTGAGTGCCAGAGGTGTAGGCAGTATTTGATTGAGCATTTTGGCCAGACCAACCGGTTTGGTCACCGCCGGTTTGAGTATAGGTGTTGCAGTTGGTAGTCATGCTGACGTTTTCACAAAGATCTATTTTGTAGCGTAAGTAGTCAGACTCGGTGTCAGTAGCAGTGGTTTTTAGAAGGGTATACCATATTTGATTGCTGGCGGTGTTGGTAGGTGAATCAAGGGAAGGAGTGTTGGGGGCAGCGTTAGTAGTAAGGTTTTGGGTAGCTGAGTAAACGCCTTCGGCGCCGAGAACATCCCAGAATTTTATTTTCCAGTAATAAGTAACCCCGCCATAGGATAGAGCTGAGCCGGCGTAGGAAATGTCAGGAGAACGAATTCCGTTGGCAGTAGTAGTCATGCTTTGTTTAGTTGAGTCCCACATTTCAGTACCATCAAAACCAACTTGAGTGTTGACTAGGATTTGATAGTAGTCAGCGGAGTCGCCATCGCCATCGTTATGGATAGCAGATAATTCAGGAGTTAGGTCGATTATGCCAGTAGGGTTGGTGGTACCTTCAGCATAAGGAGTGGTAGGAGCAGTAGGAGCAGTGGTGGTAGAAAATGAGTAGGGTGCACCTTGGGTAGAACTCCAGGTATTAGAGCCATCGTAGTCAATGGCATAAGAGCGCCAGTAGAAAGTGTCGTTGACAGCCAGAGCGGATTGAAGAGTGTAAGTGGCTTGGGTGCCAGAGGCGTAAGCGTTATTGCTATCAGCATCTTGACCAGACCAACCAGTTTGAGAGGAGACTTGATTGTAGGTATTACAATTGACACTCATGCCAGAGTCTTCACAAATTTCAATTTTGTAGTTCATATAGTCGGAGTCGGGGTCGGTAGTAGTGGTTTTTAGAGCAGGAGTTAAAGATTGATTAGTGGCAGTATCAGTAGGTAAGTCAAGGGAAGGAGTGTTAGGAGCAGTGTTGAGAGTATAGTCTAGAGTGACGGCACTCATGGTAGCACTGATGGCTTCATCCCAGGAGGAGATAAGGGCGCGATATTGGAAGTATTGATTGCCGGTGGAGGAAGTGAGAGTGGAACCACCTTTGGTTGTTAAGTAGTCACCGCCAGAACGTAAGTCATCAAGCCAGATGGTACGACCTTCGTTGCCGTCAGTGACTCGTAAGGTAAGGTTGGTGACAGCATTGACATGATCAGAAAGAGTAATGTCGCTAATATCCCAGTATTCTTCCTGCCATTTAAAGATAGAGGCGTTAGCAGTGTAACCGCCTGAAGGAAAAGTACTACCTGTATGCCAGCCGGGGATGGTGACAGCACCGGTAGCAGTGGTAACAGCGGAAGCAGTGGCTTGGGCAATATATTCAGTGTCATCAATGATTTCTCTAACTATTAAAGTATCACCAACATAGAGACTACTGCCTTTATTTTCTAAACCGTAAGCAGTGGCGTCAATGGTAAAAGATAGGTCGGTAGCAGAAGCAATCAAGTTGCCAGAGTCAGCTGAAGCAGAAAAGTCAATGGTGATGGGGTGGGTACGAAGACCAATTTCGTAAGCCTGGCGGATTTCAGAGGCAGTACGGGCGATGTTGCTGATGCGAACTTCGTCAATGAGGCCATCGAAAGTACTAGCACCACCGCTGGAATAAGCAAACCTACCGATATCAAGTTCATCGCTAGTTTCATTGAGGCCATTGTCTCTTGCTTCGGAGATATTTAAGACACCATCTATATATAGTTTTGCGGTAGTGCCGTCATAGGCGCAGACGATATAGTGCCATTGGTTGTTGTTTACAGTGTAAGTGCCGTTTAGGTAGGCTGCGCCGGTATCTACTGGATCAGGGTCGCCAACCCAGCAGCTTGGTACACCCACTCCACCAGCAGTACCAATATTTAAAGCGTAACCAAAAAAGTTGGCACTATTATCAAATCGGGCCAGAATATCACCTCTGTCGCTATCAGAGGTTTTAATCCAACCTTCCATGGTAATAGCTGAAGTTGGGTTTAGGGAGGAGTTATAGGGTACTTCAATGTAGTTGGAGCTACCGTCAAATTTGCGAGCTTTGCCCATTTTACCTTGGACAATAGGGGGGGAGCCTGATTCATCTCCATGGTTGTTGTTGCCAGAGGAATCACAAGCGTCGTCATTGCCGGCATTACAGGCATTGTCTGTACCTTCGTCCAGATGCCATAAACCAACAGTGTTGGTATCGGGTTGGTAGTTGGCGTAGGCAGATTCACCGATGGTGGCAGACAGGTAGGCTCCAGGGCGGTCGGCGGCAATATAGAAAGGGAGTTTGGTATCGTCGGAAAGGTCGGTCGAAGAGATGGTTCTGTTGATATAGTGATCTCGGCCCATGCGGTAGGCTTCGGCGATTTCTTCGGCGGTGCGGGCAGAACCTTTGGTAATTCTAACTTCATCTATAGATCCGTTAAAGTAAGTATAGTTATCATGCCACCATCCGAGAGATAAATCAGTTCCATCAATACTTCCAGTACGGCTTCCACTACTGCCAACTTGGATGCCATTTACATATAAATATATAGTGGATCCGTTACGGGTAAAGGCTAAATGTTGCCATTTATCAAGGTCAAAACTAATATTGGTATCCCACCAACCCTGAGTAGGGTTCCACCAAGCAATACTACCGTCTGTGCCATATGATGTGGTTATGATAAAACCACTACTACCATTATAAGTTGAAACTAATCCTTCATAGTCTTCGTTGATATCATCAGGGTTAACCCAGAGTTCAATGCTAAAATCTCCTGTACCAAAAGTAAAATCAGTACTGTCGGTGATAGTTATTTTGTCATCGGTTCCATTGAAATCCCTAGCCTTTCCAGAAATTCCATCAACAACGGCAGTGGCAATATTGGTGCCAACGAATTCGCCATCGTGATTGTTAGCTGTTTCGTCAAAAATATCATCATCACCGTTGTCGCCATTGGTTTCATCTAAGTGCCAGAGGGCGACGGTATTGCCGTCAACTAGAGATTTTCCGATGGTGATTTTTTCAGAGCCAGCACCTTCTATTTTAATATTTGAATCAGTGGAATTGTTAATACCACCAGACGCTTGCAAGTTTAAGTGGTCAGTATTGTCTGGTCTTTGCGGATAACCTGAATTGTATAGAGCGGTAACATTTGAGGAACTAAGGGCTTTTTTCCAAAAACCAACTTCGTCAATTTGGCCATCCATAAAGGCAGTTTCTCCGGTTTGGTAGGCTCCAATACGGAAATTGGCGGTTGTGTCCGCAGGTACATCTGTAGTAGCAACGGCTGTCGTTGAAGCGTCGTTAACATAGGTTTGAACAGTGTTGTTAACAGAGTCGTGAACACTAACTATGTGATACCAAGTTCCAGTAACAGGTTCTGAACCGCCATTGTAACACCGTGTACCTGAAGCAGTTCCAGAACTATTGTAGATAATGAAGCAAAAAGTTCCTTCTGTGCCAGTCCAATGATAGTAGAGTATGTATTCACGAACTGATGCAGAGTCCTGCTTGGTGGCAATCATTCTATGAGCTCCTGTGGAATCTAGATTCACCCAAGCAGAAACAGAAAAGTCAATGTCTCCAGTTGAAAGAGATGAGTTGTCAGTTTTTTCAAGAAATTCGAAGTTTGCTGCAGTGAAGTCTGCTGTGTTGTTAATGATGCCAGTTAAGGAGGTAACAGTAGCATTATCGGTAAGAGTATTGATGCCCCACGAGTCGCTTCTGTTACCACTTGATTCATCCATTTTCCAGTAAGAAGTTAGGTTGTCGGTAAGATGAGAATCTTCGGAAAGAATTTGAGTCTCACTAGTTAAAGGAGACCATTCATCCCAGGAGCCGTCGTTAGGAGAGTTGTCAGTGCCGACTCTAGTTTGGAGTTCAATGTTAGAGGCGTTGTATAAAGACATGATTTCGTGGGCAGGCAATGCTCTTGAGTACAGTTGAGGGACATCCATAGTGCCGGAGAAATAGTTATCTCCGGTAGGATCGTACCTGCCAATAACCAAGTTATAACTTCCCGAATCTATAGAGCTGATCCCCACCGTACTTGCTGGGCTAAAGGGATCTTCTATTCCATTTACATATAATCTTAATCCGCTAGCTGCGTTAGCAGTGTAGGTAAAACAAACATGATTCCAGTCGTAGTTATTACCGCTGTTGGTGGTACTTTCGATATAGGCAACGTCTGCATCAGCATTATCTCCAATCCAAATTTTGTAAATATCAGTACGACTGGTTTCTTGGCCGGTTTCATCACGCAGAAACATAAAACCATCCCAGTTGACATTGTCTATTTTGCTAATAATATGATCGTCATCGGAGGTAGTTCGGTGTTTTACCCAGGCGCAGGCAGAAAGGGCAGTGGCTGAGTCAACAGTGGCAATGTCTCCTATATTTACATAACTGTCGATGTTGTCAAATTGTAGCGCTCCGGCACCCCATCTTCGGTTATTGGCGGTCCAGGAAGAATCAGGGTCGGCGTCTTGGGAAGCGGTAGAGTCAAAGCCAGAGAGAGTGCCATCGCAGTCGGCAGGAGTGCCACCACAACTAGTGCCTTCAGCGTCGTTATTAGCCGTAATACCTGAGGTTTCATTAAAGTTCCATTGAGCGACTAAATCAGTAGAGGAGTAGACTGTTTCGCCATCACCAGTACTGACACCCCATTCATCCCAGGAAAGGGAGTTCCAGGAGAGAACATCATCTGTCAGGTCAATGACTGGAGAGGTATAGGTGGAGTAGGGTCTTCTGGAGGCTGAGGCTTTTATTTCCTCAGGGGTGCGGGCGATGTTACTGATTCGAAGTTCATCTATTTGGCCGTCAAAGTAAGAAGAGATGTAATTAATACCTATTCTTAAAGTATTGGCATTATCTGCCATGGTTCCTGATGCAGCTATTGTAGTTGAATCTTCTATGCCGTTTACATAATAGCGAACAGTAGATCCGTCCCAAGTGCAGGCTATGTGATTCCATTGTCCAGGAGTTGTTGTAAGAGAAGAATAAGTAGCGGTGCTCCAAGCTGCGTCTAAGTAAAATCTACAGAGCAGGGCATTAGTTGAATCGGTTCTGAATAGATATGATGTTTCTTTTCTAAGAATGCCTCCCGAGTGAGTAGTGTCTGGATAAATCCAGGCTTCAAAACTTGCTTGTGAAAGTTGGTCAAGTGAAGCGTGATCTATTGCTTCTGCGTAGTCGCTATCTCCATCTGTTCTCATAGAGTCGCCTCCCAATTTTCCAGATCCATTAAAAGCAGCGGTACCGTTGAAAGTGCCGTCGTTATCATTTCCACTTGTATCACAAATATCTTCACCGCCGGTGCAGGTGTTATCTGAGCCTTCGTTCATGTGCCAGAGGCCGACAGTGTGTTCGTCGGCGGGGAGTTCTTGGTAAAAGGTTTCGATAGATGGGAAGGAACCTTGGCCGGTGTCGAGGTTACGATTAAAGGTACCGGTGGAGAATTCTGAGGTGGTGTCATGAACAACAGTGGGATCAATGTAGACAGGGTAGATGGTGTTAGGGTCATTGAGCCAGTTTTTATCAACAGTAATGATGGCTTTAAAGTTAGCGTCTTGTTTGGTTTTTTGAAGTTGGAGGGTGACTTTGTCGGTTTGGTTGCCGTTTGAGTCGTAGGCAAAGGGTTTTAAGAAGTGAAACAGGTATTTATTGTCTTTGTCAAAAAAAACATGCTGGAAGTGTTCGGTGGTCATCATCCTGGGGTTAGCACCATGGATTTCCATGTCAAAGGTAAAGGAGTTGCCTGGGGAGGGGGAGTTTAAAACGATTTCTTCTTTAATACCATTAGTGAGGGTTTCATAGGTTAGGTCAGTGTTGTTTCGAACTGATTCAAAAACGAGTTTATTGCCCTTTTTTTTTGGTTTTTTTAAGTTTTTGTTGGTGTTGGTTAGAGTAAAGGAAACTAGATTAGTATTGTTAGACTGTAAAGCGACGATGGGAGTATTGTCAGTTTTTTTACCAATATATATTTTCAAGTCTTTAGATTCAGCGGCATAGAGATAAGGGGAGGATAGTTTGGCGCGTTTAAGAGAAATTGGCTTAGGAGTTTTTAAGTATTTAATGAATGGAGGGATGATTAGGGAGAAGACGAGGATGCTGATGGCGATAGCGCTAAGGACATTGGCATGAGCAAAGATATATTTTGGCAGGTGTTTGATAGTTTTTTTTGACAGTTTAGGTTTACGGCCATGATGGATTTTATAGACAAAAAGCTTTACTAAATACTGCAGGTATTTTATATAGTAAGTTATGGTTTGAGGTAGTTTCTTCATAGATTATGGGTTTCCAGTAGTCGGGCCGAAGAATAAGGCTCCTTGGTTATATAGAGATTTTATTTGTTGATTAGTTAGGGCGTAGTTGAAAATTTGAACGTCGTCGATCTGGCCGTCGAAATATCGCTGTAGTCCTCCCGCAGCACTATGTCCGATTACTAAGTCATAGTTGTCAGAGTTAAAGGTGCCTAGATTTCCACCTGCAGAGTAGCCAGAATTGTCAAACACACCATTAATGTAATGTTTAATATATGGAGTGCTGTTTTGAGTAACAGTGAAAGTATGGTGTTCCCACACATTTTGCGTTGCATTTAGGCTTACTTGAGCGAGTTTTCCAGTACTAGTATTCACCCTAAAAATATTGTCGTACGCATCAAAGCCCAAGGTATAAACACCCTTTCTCAAATAAGATCCTCCTTGTACGCCGGTTGCAGTTCGATATGTCCAAAAACTAACTGAAAAATCTTCGCTTCCAAATTTTATTGAGTCAGCGTTGGTGATATTTATATAGTCATTTGTCCCATCAAAGTCCAAAGAGTAGTTGCGTTTGCCAGTAGTGCCGTTGTCCCACATTTCATCGCCAGCTCCAGAACTGCAGGTGCCAACACTGTCGTTACTGCCGGAATCATCGCCAGCGGTAATAGTGCCGTGGTTGGCGTTACTTGATGAGTCATAGGCAGTGGTGCCTTGGCACGTGTCTAGCTTCCAGTGGCCGACTGGCTTGCCGCGGTTATAGTCCCAGGCGATTTGAGCTGGAGAAAGAGCGTAGTCGTATAAGCGGACTTGATCAATAGTGCCTGAAAGATAACCAGCTGTTTGAGGTACTGGACCACCACCTACATCGTAAGCTTGAAGTCCAAGATATCCGTATAGT
>SDBT01009066.1_pt1 | contig 16170 bp, 22 predicted proteins | sample 2277101 | NCBI WGS metagenome assembly SDBT01 (sample SAMN10404973, study PRJNA504765) | marine sediment metagenome | isolation source: marine sediment core GS10_PC15, 103 cmbsf | place: Arctic Ocean: Southern Knipovich Ridge | collected 2010 | reverse complement strand
CAGAATAGGAAATATTCTTGGTTTAAAACCACTATAATTTATCATTTTTTCTACCTCCTATGTAGAATGTTTTTAAATTAAACTAGTAATTTTTCTCCTATAAAAATTCTAGTTCTATTATCTGCCATACTGTTATCTTTATTTTTTACCACTCCCATGCCTTTCATTGCATAGGGTTTCACGTCTTACAATTTCTTTATCAATTTTTCCAAGTCGTTTAAATATTTTGGAAAGGTCATTTTTTAAATCTATTCGATATAAGTTTTCATTTTTTTTGAGTTCTGTTACATCTTTTTCTAAATGCTTTAAATCGTTACCTACCAATTTTGCTGTGATAAATTTTCCTAAAAAGAAATTAATTATACTAAATAGGAAAGAAACAATACTTACAATCCAAAGCCATAATCTCCAATTTGTTATTAATTCTACTTTCATAATTAAGCCTCCACCTTATTTAAATTTATAGACAAAGTTAAAATATGACGAAACCTATCTCTTACATCTAATTTATCTTTATCTATATCAAAATTTATTGGAGTATCGTCAATATCTCCAACAGAAATTCTTCCTGCTTCTGTTTTAGTCTTCACTACTCCGTTTTTTGTTTCATATTCGTAATAAGTTAATCCGCCCTTTATTTTTTCAATAATATAATCTTTTAAATCTAATCTATTTCCATCACTTGTAGCAAATATATCAATAAGTATTTGAGGTATTCGTTTTGTTGAAGTTGAACCAATTTCTACTTTATCATGTGCAGTCACGCCACATCTCACACAAATAGAAGGTAAATCTTGGTCATATATTCTAGCAAAAGTTTTTTCGCAAGCGATATTAGTCCAATCGGTATTAAAAAAATCTTTAAGAGCATCAATTATACTCGCTTCCAAATTTCTGGAAATTCTATAATTTGTAGACATGTAATTTCTCCCTTATATACATAAAATAAGCATACCAATAATCTCTATTATAATTTGCTCTAATATTACATTCATTACAAAGAGTTATTAAATTTTCTTCTTTACAATTTTCTTTAGCATAATCGATATGATGAACATCTAAAACTTTTCCATAAACTATTAAATGCTCTTCTTCAGTTATATTACATTTTTGGCAAATATAATTGTCTCTTTGACGGATTTGAAGTTTCAAATTGTCATTAAATTCTAAAGGATAAGGAGCATAGCCTTGTCCATGAATATAAGCCCCATTTTTCTTTCCTATTAATTTCCCTGTCATGCTCTTACTTTGAGCACAAGCACGACATCTACCTTGACCATATAAAGCAGATTGATAGGTTATTTCCTTGTCACAATCTATACAATAATAAATTTTTGAACATCTGCCATCTATATAACAAGGACTATTTTTTCCATAATAGTTTAAATGAAGCAATTTCATAGTTTCTGACTGGATTCTTATTGGAATATTATATTTTTTTAAATATCGACTAACTGTATCTACAGAAATTTTTAATTCTTTAGCTATTTTAGACATAGATTTTTTATTTTTTATATATTCTTGAGTTAAAAATTTTTTTGTTATATTAAATTTAAACATACCATTTCTTTTACTTTTCTTAGAACAGGAACGACATCTTTCTAATCCATATAAAGCAGTATATTGATGTATTTCTTTACCGCAATCTTTACAGTAATATTTTTTCATTAAAACTTTGCTCCCATTGAAAATCTTGCTAGTATAGTATTAATATGAACTTTCAACATGTGCTCACTGCTTTCTATATAATTGATAGGACGTATTGCTCCAGGATATATTAAAAAAGTATTTCTTGCATAAGAAAAATGTTCAGTGCCAGCTCCTTTTTTAGAAGAGTCTGGTCTATTTCCGCCTCCAAAATAACCTGGAACTGCCTTCCCCATGCCAGGAACGAATCTTTTGCCACTTATCGTTTTACCATAATTCAATACATACCAATAAGGGGCTCTGCTTTGTAAAGTGGGAATATGTCCTATTCCCCAAGAAATTTGTCCAGTTGTAGAAAATATCTTTATATCTATAGCCTTTGCTAAATTGCCTGTTCCGCCTGAACGCTTTCGATTAGAATTTATATAATGTCTCATATATTTTAAAAGAGAATGTCCTGCTTGAAAGAAATGAACTTCCAATTCAGCCCAAGATTTGTTTAAATCCTGCTCAATTATTTGATTGGCAGAAAAGCGAGGAGTTATTTTTATTCGATTAATCATATTATACTTTCTTTATATAGATATAACAACGAAGATAATTACCTTCTTGACGATATTGAAGTTGACCATTCATTCTCCAACCATAATAATAATCCCCATCTATATAAATTTTTTGACTCATTTCTAATAAAGATTTATGTTTAACTTGTATTATAATTTCTTTAGCTTTATCAGACACCACACCAGGCATGGTCCAATTTATTTTAGCAAAAGTGAGGTCTGAAACAATAGCTTTTATCGGTATAGGATTAAGGTCTGTTAAAGAGACATTTTTTTCATAAGGGTCATCTATAGTTTCTATTGCAAGAAAAATTTTTATATTTTTAGCGGTTTCTTTAAAAAGTCTATCCATTACTTTAAATCTTCCTTAGTTATTATACCTTTTTTTATTAATAATTCTATGAGTTTTTGTAATTTAGTTTTTTCTTTTTTAAGTCTTTTTCTCATATTATCTCCTTAATTCCAAAGCATAGCTGTGCCATGTATTTTAAGTTCTTTATTATTTAAAGTTTCTATTTTATATTTCATAGTTTTATCCGCAGGTTGACCGCTTATATCTACTGAAGCGACTAGTATTTGTTTATTACTATCGAAATTACCTTCATCTACTAAAGTTATTTGAGACCAAGTAGTTCCGTCGTCTCTTGATACGTAAGCCTTTATATCAGTATTAATAGTTATACTATCTACATCTTCTTCTAATATAACTAATCTACCTTCATCTGGTTGAGTATCGGCTTCGGTGTCATTAGAAATGAGAGTCATATTTTGAGTTACTCCTACTGCGTAAACATTATCAACATAGAAAGTATTTTCAGCGTCTGCGTTAATAACTTTTATTATTATAGAATCAATATCGTCTTTATTTGCGTCAGAAATCCCTGATATATCCCAAGTAGTAGTTTCCCAAGTATCAGCTTCAGAAATAACTATATCTTTAGTAGAGGTTGTGCCTCCACTATCATGTATTTGTATTTGTAAATTAGTTCCAGTTCTTGAAGCGTAAACATCTAATTTTATAGTATTATAATCAGTTAAATCTATATGTTCTCCGCTTCCTAAAGTTTTTGTTAAAGTATCATTTAAGGAATCTGTTATAAGTGCTATTCCTTTTAAGGAGTAAGTGCCTTGTTGGATGATGGTGTCTTCGGAGTAGGATTGTAAAGTCTTGCCTGATAGTTCCATCAATTCCATTTCTTCGCATTGAATATTCTCCTGCCTTTTGGAAGTAACATATAATCTGTAATATCTGTATGCTATCGTATTGGAAAAAGTCCATTCTTCCCAACCTGTATCATCAACAGCAGTAGTAGTAAGCAAGGCATCCCAATTGGAATCATTATTAGAACCCTGTAGTATAAAATCTTCTACCGCCCCATTATGATTATATATTCTTAATTTTCTTACAGTTTTAGTTACCGCAACTCCTAAATCATACTTCAGCCAATCAGGGCTTCCGCCAATAAGATTAGACCAAGAAGTTCCTTCATTATTATCAAACGCTTTATCGGGTTCAAACCCCTCATAACAATCTCTATCTGATGTTGCTGTTCCACCAGTGCAGAAGTCAGAACCATAAATAGCATCACCATTCGTTACATAAGCTTCCTGAGCTAATTCATTAGTAGAATATTCCATATAATCTAATTCTTCACTTGCTATAACAATAGGTTTATATAAATCATTAGTTCCATCGTAGTCTTCATTAGTAGAAGCTCCAGTATCTATACCAGTTTCATCTTCGTATTCGTCTACTACTCCGTCTACCATATTAAATTGAGACAGAGAACCGTTTATGGCTATTCTAAATGCGTTCAAAACTATATTATCTCTATTTGCTTTATATTCTGCTTCTGTAATATGAGTATCTCCTAAGTATAAAGATGATGGCATTAAATGTAATTCTTTTATTCTATGGGTCGAATCTCCTATAACTATATCATCATCAGTAATAGGATATAATTTTCCATCTATTAGTCTTAATTGTTCTGTATTATCTATTTTAAATCTAACACTTACAGTTTCTCCACTAGTATCTACTACTTCAACAGAAGAATCTCCTTCAATTATTTTATCATCAGTATTTTGAGTATGTTTCTTAGCTATTGCATCAAGATACTCTACTGAATCAACAATAATACCTCCATCTTCTACACGTGTATCTGATATTGCACCTGAAGGTTGAGCACCTTCAATTCCTACTAAAGTTCCCTCATGACATCGAATACCATAATTAGGTAAAGTTGCACCCGAAACTGGAGAATTAGTAAAATCAATTACGAAGGCATTTACTCCATGCTCGGCTATTACACCATATTCTAAACCATCTACATATGAACGTCTTACTCTTGTATAACCTCCTCTACCAGTTAAAAATCCAAATCCTTGTGAAGCAACAGTGCCTAATACATAAAATCCTGCGAATGTAGTATAATTACATTTAGCAACCTCAACGCAACTAACAGCACCAGCAGTGGAAATTTTTAAATCTCTTCCTTCTACTTCAGCTACATGACATGAATCAAAAACCATTCCATCTATTACTGAACCACTAAAATCAAGATGAACTCCTTGATTTGTATGTAAACTAGTAATTCCATTTTCACCTTTAACCTGTAATTCTCCTGCTCCCATAAATCCTTCAAATGTTAAAGTTGCATCTAAAGTATATGTTCCATTGGCAAATATAAAGGTAAGTTGTATTCCCTCTTCTATGTCTTTGGGTTGTGCATTTATTAGAGCTTGAATTTCAGTTGCAGTCATAGAATTGTCTAAGTTTACTATAGTATCTTCAGTTAAACTTCTTCTAACAAATTCCGCCCAAGAAGTTCCATTAAATCGATAAAGTTTATTTTCGTCATTTATCCAAACAAACCAACCTTCTATAGGAGTATAATAATTCCATTGTCCGCCATGATAGTGTGCTATATCATTGTCATGTCCAGCCCAATCAGTTGCAAAAGCTCCTGATATAATTAAATACCTATTATCTTCTGAAGGGCTTCCAGGTGGAGTAGTCAAATCTTTATCTATAACTGGCTCTTGCCATACTAATCCATCAGGAGATATATCTTGTCTTTTTAAAGTATAATCTTTTAGTTGGTCTCTGTCAATGCCTGTATTTCTATCTCCCATTTTATTATTTACTCCTTTTTCTTTCCAAAAGTTTAATAGAAAATTTAAGAATATAACTTTGACGACATTTCTTGCAAGTTATTTTATAATGAGTTAAACTAGATATATAATCTCCAGATTTAGTTTTCTCATCTAATGGAGAGATATACCAACTCTGCTTATTTCCGCAGACGTTACATGGAAAATCTACTTTTGCAGTTATCATAGTTATTTCTTTTTCTCTTTTTCAGACGGTTTAATTAAATCGTTTATAAAGAAAATTATACCTTCTAATCTAGCTACTTGAATTTTAAGATTATTTATTTGTTTTAGACCTTTTACTTTTTCTTGAATAGCCCAATTTAATTTTTGTTTTATAAGGTCTCGTAAGTTATCAGAATCTATTTGTCTGGTCTTTTCCATACGTTTTAATGTTTTTTCCATTTTCGCTTTTTGTGCTTTTCCAAGTCTTTTTACATTTTGACCTTTTAATTTTAATCTTTTTTTAGACATTTTATTTCCTTTATTTTTTATAGTTTACGTGTGTTTAGGTCTAAATCAATTAACTATTTTTAATTATTTATAACAGAATAAATATCAACTCTACTTCCAGTTATAGGTGCTGTAGCAAATGTAGCATTTGTGCCACTTAAAGTATAATCTTTTCCAGAACCTTCTTCTTGTATCAAACCATTCAAAAATACCTGAACAGAATTTGTAACAGGAGTAGAACCTACAGAAAAAATTACAGTTGAATCATCACCAGCATAAGTCTGCTTCTGAAAATCAGATTCAACAATATTATCAGAAACAGCATCAGCAGATAACACACCATTAGTAGCTGTTAGACCAGAACCAGCAATCAAAGCAATAATATCTGCAAACTTTTCTTTCTTGGTAGCACCACTAATGCCACCATCCAAAATAGCTACATAATCAACTGCAACATCCATAACAACTTCGCCAACCTCTTGTAGGTCAACAGCCATTACACCTGTAGTATCAGAAAGACCAACACCAGCTAAACCAGTAGCTACATCGTCATTAATCATAGAATCAATAACTTTAGTAGCACCAATAGCAGTAACACCAGCATTGCTAATAGTAATATCACCAGTAACAGCAACAGACACTAAATCTGTGCCATCACCAATCAAAATCTGCTTATCAGTTAAAGCAGCCAAATCAGTAGGAGCATCAGCAGTTCCACCAACTTTAACACTACCTCTGGTTATATTAGCTAATTTAGCATTAGTTACAGCGTCATCTTTTAACTGAGTTGTATCAATATCAGCGTCCTTAATCTGAACGCCTCTAATTCTTGTATTCAAAGCCATTTAATTTTACCTCCTTATACTTGATTTTCAAGTTACAAGGTTCATTTTTCAATTTTCGACTCATTTGAGTTTTAGTTAGGAGATTTTACCTTCTCCGACACGTAAACTATCAATTTTCATGACATGTCGCATAAATAATTTTTATTTATCTTTATTTCTAAAACCACTTCCTCCACATAATTTACATGGGGAATATCCCTTACGTAGAGAGTGATTACATTCACATTTTGTTATTATATTTTCGTCAGATAGAGACTTAAATAATTTCCGTAAATTATCATAAGTGAAATCCATAATTTGAGACTTTATATATTTATAATCGCCTGTTCTTTTGTCGAGTTTAAAAGCCATTAAATCGAGGAGCTTTTTCATAGTTGATAAACTATTTAGAAATATTAATCTTGCTATCTGGATTTTCATTTAATCTCCTTCTTTTATATAATTAACTTCAATATCATCTTCTGTAATTGTGTCAATAAGAAATTCAAATGTATTAGAATTAATAATAGTTATATATTTTTCTTTTATTCCATTTAAAAATACTCGCAAAGTCTCAGACTCAAAATCAGAATCTGTGCTAAATCTTTTACTGTTTATTTTGGTTGGGATTTCATTAAATATAAATAATGAAATATCAGCTCCACCCGAAGTTGCAGGAAGAACGTCTATGGTATTTAAATTAATATTTACAAGTTCTTTCTCTGTAAACTCTATATCTACCAATTCTAATTCTACAAAATCCACTTCAAAAATAAGAGAATCGTCTGCCATTTTATATACTCCTTATTATCCTCTAGTCGTTACTGGCTCTGAAATATTAATTCTTCCTTCGAATAAAATACCAGCATTTCCATCTGCATCTTTAAATTTTATATCGTAATAATAACTCTGAGGGGTTAAATCAGTATCTCCTGTTGACAATTCTATAACTGTTTTTCCATTAATAGCATCAAGATGAGCAGTTATATCTTTTGAAATTTTAGCATTAGCATCAGAATCTGCCATATTTTCTTTTGCTGTAAAATAGACAGTCCAACCCTCAATAGATAAAGCTACATTATTTTTATGAAATCTAAGTTCATATGCTCTGGAGGTTTTTCTTTTAATATCCAAATCTTTCCAGATAGGTTGCATGGAATTACTCCTTTATTTTAATTAAATTCTAATATATTCATTAACTCCTAAGCCTCTTTGAAACTTAGAAATTAATTTTTCTATTTTGTCTTCTTTTGGTATCCTAAGAGAATAAGTTACAGTTAAATTTGGTAATTTATAAGAAGTCCAATCAGGCTTAATTAAAATTGAACTAATTAATGCTACTAAATCTAATGTTGTATTATCAGGAGTAGGAACAATGATATTATCTTCTAGTTCATAATCTGTTGTTTTATAAGCAAATATACTTATCCAAACCAAAGATGCTCTCACAAATTCTTTAAGTTCGCTTTCGGAATATTTATAAAAAGAATATTTTACTGTTATTATATCTCCTTCGCTTAAAGAAGCAATAATAGTTAATTCATTAGTCGTAGAATCATAAGAATAATCTCCACTTCCTAAGTCTACTTCATTTTTTGTTACTTTTATTATAGTTTGTAGATTTTCTTCAGCCAAAGTAAAAACAGAAGAATTAGTATACGTAAAAGGTTCAACGTCAGATTTAGATGGAGCATCTTCTACAAGGGCTCGAATTTTTCCAAGAATTTTATCTAGCATAATTTCTCTCCTTATTTTCTTTAGATATATATTTTCTACATAAAAGCACTTCTAATCCTCTGTCGCCAAGAAAATGATAATTATTTCTTTTTAAGACAGCAAGTAATGGATTAGTCTTTTTTAATTTTATATATAAATCCGTTTTTATATGCCATACCATTGCTTTTAATAATCTATCAGCAGAATTTTCATCTAATGCTAATATTTTTACATATTTCCTTTCTGCTTTATCCGACCAACCAATAACTAAAATTAATCCCTCTTCATTTCCATAAACTATTTTATCCCCATTTTTTAAAGATTCACTTAATAATTCAGGATTGTCTTTTAGAAATAAACGCAAATTATTTTTTGTGATGTAAAAATCTCTGAAAGTATCCTCGATTTCTTGTAAAAAAGTGAAAACTGTAGTTTCTTCTTTCTTAGATAATTTTCCCGATTTAAAATGAATCATGTCTTTTCCTTTCTTTTATTTTGATGAATCCGAAGGAAGAGCTATCGACTCTAGTCAACGCCCTTCCTTCAGATAATTAGCTTAATTTAGCTTAAAGTATAGCTGTTAAATCAGCAGACTTTTTGATAGCTCTAGCATTAGTTATCGCTAACACAACGCTTTCATAACCATAAACAGAATATCCAAGTGTATCAGTTCCATCTACATTAGTAGTATCGGAGCTAATAGATAACATTCTTTCAGCATTGTCTACATCAGCACCCATCATCTTTGCAATTTCAGCAGGGATTCTGCGTCTTACAAATATAATAGGTTTACCTTTAGCTATAGTAGAATCTCTAGCTACTATAACGAACTTGTTAGTATCTAACAATCTTGAAAGTGTTCCAGAATTGTTTTCGTTATTAGTAGCTGTTCCAGTCTTAACCTGACCCCAAACCTTCATAACCTCTATACCAAGTTCTTTCAACTTAGCAGGTAGAGTTACACTATACGCAAAAGTTCCAGCCTTTTTCTTATCAAAATTATCAATCGCTTCTTTTACAGCAGAACCGCAAAGAAGTGCGTAATTATCACCATAATCTTCAAGAGCATGTTTAGCCTTCATAATAACATCATAAAGGTCTTCACCAGAACCTATTGCTATCTCACTAACTGCACTTAAAGCTATGATAGCATCTAAGATTCTCTTTAGCTCTAACTTATCCATTCCTCTCGAAATGGAAGCCTTTTTACGACCTAATACCTCAACATCAGGACTAGATAATACAGTATCAAGCAAAACATACTGTTTTCTTGAATTTAAACCTGTAAAAGTTAGCTGAGTATCTGATAAAGGGTCTTTCTTAACTACAACTATTTTACCAGTGGAAGTATTAACTTCATAAATCTCATCAACGTCATCATCTTCACTTGCAAAATAATAAATCTTTTCACCAGCCTCCGCAGTATCTGTATCAGCAATTGCTGATAATGCTACTGGAACTGGTAAGGAAGGATTAATAGGCTGACCTATCAATTTAGCTATTTCTAAACTTATATTTCTTTTATCCATTTTATTAGTTCTCCTTCTATAAATTTTTCTTCTTAATATCTTTTCAGAAATATCTTTATTATATCTTTATTTCTTTTTTTCTATCTTAGGAAATGCATTTGCATTTACTTGTTTCCGAATATCGGTGTAATATTCATTTTTCTTAGTTTTGTCACCAACTGTTTCAGATGCAACTTCAGGTTGTTTTTCATCTTCTTTTTCGGCAACTTCTTTATTCAACTTTGCTATTTTATAATCTTTATCATCAACAATCTGCTTGTCTGTCAACTCTGTAGCAAATTCGCCAAGTTCTTCTCTTCTATCATAAATTGTTTTAGCATTAGATTTATAGAAATTAATCTTTTCTTCTGATGTCTTTTTCAATTCAAGATATTTCTTAGCGATTTTATTAACACCTGATTTTAGAATTTCTTCCATTTCAGCTTTATCTGCTTTAATTTTCTTTAAAGCTTTCTTTATATCCATAACCTTCTTTATAGCTTTACGAACAGCATTTCTATAGCGGTCTGGTTTTTCTATAACTTCCGCTTTTGCCTTTTCTACAGTAGGATAATCTAATTCAGGTTTACCAAATTCTGCTTCATACTGCATATCGGCTGGTAATTCATCGTCTTTATCTGCAACTTTAGGCTTTACTTCAGTTTTAGATTCTTCTTTTTTGGGAGTTTCTTTAACTTTAGTTTCGACCTTTTTATCTTCGACTTTTGCTTTCGCCTTTTTTATCACTTTTTCTACTTTTTCCTCTGTCTTTGGAGACTCCTTAACTTCGGAGGTCTTGACTTCGGTAGTAGATTTAACTGTTTTTTCTTCTTTGGCTTTGATAGGCTTCTTTTCGCCTTTTTTCTCTTTAGTCTCCATTTGCTTGCCTCCTTCTTTAGATTTTTCTAATGTCTTTTCAGACTTTATCTCTTTTATATTACTTATTTTTCTATAACTTTCATGTGTTATATTAAATGAAAATTCAATATCACATTTTGGACATTTTATAGTTCTCTCTTTTAAAGAAGATACTCCAGTAACAGGAACACGATAATGACATTGAGGACATGAAACGCTTCCAGTATATAAAAAGTTAAATTTCTCTATCAATTGTTGAACATTTATGTTATCTTGAACAAATCCAATATTATATTCTTTTGCACAAGTTTCACATCTTAATTTTGCTTCTTTATCAGATTTTTTAAGAATTAACCACATGCCAACTTTACAAGATGGACATAATACTTTAAAATCTTGTATCTGAGGAGGATATTGCATAACTCCTTCTTTATTAAGAATTGCAAAACATTTAGGACATTTAATTCTAATATCAATAGCATTATGCTCCTGTTCTTCTCCGCAGTTAGAACATTTTATTTTTGGAGGTATAATTGGCTCAGGAATAGGTTCTGGTTTTTTCTCTTCAACTTTTTCAGGCTTCTTTTCCTCAACTTTAGGAGTTTCTTCTTTAGGTGTCTCCTTTAGTTTAGGTTCTTCCGTTTTCTTCGGAGTCTCTTTTTCTTGGTTTAATTTTTCTACATTTTTTTGAACTTCTTCCTTGAAATAATCTTTTTCTGCCACAATAATTCCCTCCTTATGATATTTAGATGCGTAAACTAAAACTTTTTCATCTACATATTCTTCAAGATTGATTTTCTTTGAAATTTCGAGGCATTTTGCATCTTTAAAAGCTGGTTCTTCACCTTTTTCTTCAAAGATAAGTGCCCCTCCAGCTAGTTCGAGCCTGTGGAGGGTATAACTACCATCTTTATGAGCTTCGGTTTTATTATTATCAGACCAAATTTCAAAACTAGAACTTAATTTTCCTTTTTTATGAAATTGTTTCGCTTTTTTGTATTCATCAGGAAAATTACTCTTGAAAAATACCGCATATGTTATCGCCATGTTCTTTTTTTCTATATATTTATAGTCAATATAAAAACCGACAACATATCTTCTATTATGTCCTATATCCATTGGCTTACCAACGACTGTAGGAAATATTCTTTTAAATTCTTTAGATGGAATAATTGCTCCATTAGAATTTGGAGTATCAGTAAAAAGAAATATCGTTTTTAAAACTGCTAAATCTCTTGAACCTTCAATTAATATCCCTCTTTTCTTGGCTGATTGAATTAAATCATCCTTTTCTTTACCTTCTTCCAAAAATTCTATTTTACTGCTTTTTTTAACCTCACCTAAAAATTTTACTACATCTAAATTAGTTAATTTGTTTTCCATTTTCATTTCCTCCTCAAATTATTATTCCGTTTTTATGGCGTTTGCCATTTTATTTTCTCTGTTGTAAATTTAACTATACTTTGAAATACTGTATAAATTTTTGATGGCGAATCATTCGTTTCTACTTCTATCTCTAAATTGGCTTGGTCAACTATATCTGTAGTCTCACCTTTATCTATCTTTATTAAAAATACTCCATCAGTAGCGTTTGTAATTTCTATTTGTGCATCAGAACCTCCACTATTAGCTGTTGCTTTTTTAATATCAACAGTTCCATCATCCCAAAGTTCTGCTCGAACTTTCCAGTCTGTAATATCTTCACCGACATTTGCTTCGAAGATTATCGAATCTCCTTTTATTAATTGAATCATTTTTTACTCCTCTGGACACTGAATTTTAATTGATATTGTCTTTTTTATTTGTCGAAGCGTGAGTTTCGGTTTTCTATCGCTTATATTTATTCTAAGAGGACAATACACTCTTGTTACATCTACTTCTAAAGCTACAAGTGTAAAATTTTCTGTATGGTCAGTAGATAGAACATTCTTTGTTTGAGTTATATAATTTGTTTTATTAATAATAACATCATAACCAAAAATATTATAGTCAAAATCATAAGTAAAAGGACTGTTCACGATTTGCCAACCACTTCCATCATCAGGATTAAAATTAATATTTGGTAAATGAATTCCTGATGAATTTTTAATATTAAAGATTACTTGAAATTTTTGAACTTCTACTTCTAAACTATCATCCGAAGTTGCACCTTCATTATCTTCTACTTGTAATCTAACAGTTTTTGTTCCAGAATTAGTAAATTGATAAGTAAATGCCTGAACTGCTTCTAATAATGTTCCATAACCACCTTGTAATATTTCTGTCCATACATCAACTTCTCCATCTACTTTATATTCTGCTTTAATTACTGTTCCATCAGGGTCTGAAAAAGAACAATCGCTAAAAGGTATTATTATATCATTATCTTTACAAGTTTTATTGCTTCCAGCATTTACTAAAGGAATTTGATTAACTGTATATGTTATTTGATTTTCATCTAATTCTATAATCTGGTCGCCATCTGATATTAAATATGCTATAAATCCAATTTTGTCTGGAGTAACATCAAAAGCACTTATATTAGTATTTATTACACTTACAGAATTATAATTACTCTCACTTCCTCCAGTTACCCATGCACTTCCATTCCAATAATATTTATTTGCTTTATCTACTTTATATAAATTATACCCTATAGAACCTTGATTTCCTCCACCCAATGTTTCTAAGAAAGAATCCCAAGAACTTACTGTAACAGGGTCGAATAAATCTGTAGGTTCTATTGTTGGTTTATCTGAATAATATTTTTCTTTTTCTCTACCAGTTCCAGAATTATACTTATAAGTAACTTCTTCTTGAGTTAATTCTTTATCGTAAATTAATACTTCATCTATTAAACCATTAAAATAATATATTCCACCATTCATTGAACTAATGCTACAAATATAGCTAGTTTGGATTGTTCCTGTTAATGAATTACTGTTAATAGTTAATCCTTTATCTATTTCATCCATATAAATATGTATTCCCAAAGCAGAAGAAGAACCGTCATATGTAATAACACAATGATGCCAAACATTGTCAGAATAATTTTGATTAACATAAACAGAGATTAGATTAACAGAAGAATTTATAAGGTAAAATCGAACAACACCAGTATTGCCTATATCTAACTTCCAACCTTGATAGGGAGGGGTTGAACCAATTCGTGCAATTAAACTTTGCAGTCCTGAAGAAGTTTTAAACCAACATTCTAAAGAAAAAGAATCTGTTCTTTCAAAATTCGCAATATCTCCACAATTTACATAATTATTACCATTAAAATAAAAACAATTATTTAACTTACCAGCTACTACAGAAGGACTATTAATAGCTACACCGTCTCTACTATTACCAGAAGTATCTTCTACTGAATTCCCAGTATCAATACTATTTAAATGATAACGAGCATATACATTGGTTAAATCTTCTTTTAAAGAAACTATACCTCCAGATACATCTATTTTCGCAGAATCAAATGTATAATCGCCAGGAATATTATATAGATATTGTTTTACTGCCACCCTTTAACTCCTTTAATTTACGTAATAAAAATAACATCCTTAATCTTTTAAATCGCAGATTATGAATTTGTTCTTTTAATCCTTGCTCTAAATCAAAAATATAAAAAATCTCAGTTTTCAATTCTTGTATTTTTGAACTTTTTAATATTAAATCGTTTTCTACTTGACTAACAATTTGATTTCTTTCTATTTTTGTATAGTCCATAATATTTCCTTAATTTATATTTTTATTTGGTATAATCTACCCGACCTTCGACTAATACAAATGGAGCATTGACTGTTAAGAAAAGATTGCTATTTCCAGAAGCCCCTGCAAGATGCAAGTAACTTTCTGCTGGAGCAGAAGAATTAGTATAACCATTTAAAACATGACGATTTCCTGCACCAGTAACATTTAATTTGTAATCTACAAGATTAGATACATTATTTCCACTTGTTAAATCAGAAGGTAATGAAGTAGCAAAATATTGCCTATAAACTATTCCATGTTTTCTACCATTCTGAACAGGACTATAATATTCTACTCCTACTTGAGCAGTTTCAAATAAATCATTATCTACCCTTTTTAATTTTTCATCAATAGAACCCACTGTCATTACATTATAAACACTCTCACTTATTTTTTCAATAATAGCCCAAGTATGACCACCATTAACATCTTCGACACCATCGCCTTCCCAAACGCAACGAACTGATACTTCTGTGTCTACGGTTGGTGTTATGATAGTTTTCATAATAGGAAGAGTAGAATAATCGCCTGTTTCCTTCATATTCATAAGTCTTGCCCTTACTGAAATCTCAACACTATTAGTAATATCATACCAAGCAAAACCAATTCTTGTAGCAGTAGTATGTTCATAACGAATTCCACAAGTCAATTTATATGTTTTACCAGCTTTAAGAGTAAATACTCCAGTTCCAGTATTAAGTGAAATAGCTCCACCAGCAGACTTATCTATTGTATCAAAAATAACATCATCACCATTATCAAAATTTGTCTGGTCATTTGCCTTAGAAGCTTGTAAATACTCGGTCTCCCCAGCAACTATATCATGTCTACCTGTATGTGGATTAAATATAAATTTTTTTCCCATAATAATCCCCCTTTACAGTTCAGACAAGTCTTTATAATCAAGACCTGCCCGACCAGCCCATGATGTAGTTAAATCAAATTCTCCATCAGCATATTTGTATTCTGTTCCTGCTATGTTTTCTCTCATAATAATAATCTGCCCTTCAGTATGAATATAAGCAAAATAATTATATCCACTTTCTCCTTCTGCTACTCTTGCAACAGAATAATTTGCCAAAGGTGCTTTTTTCCAATTAGTTCCCATTTTATTCTCCTTAATCTATATTTTATTTTCTTTATATTTTTATTTCTTTTTAACCATTACAAAATGATTATGTTTTTGTATAATCAACCCATCCAGCAATTGTTGTATAACCTGCAAGGTCAATGAAAATATCATTAGCTCCAGATGTTCCTAAAAGTCCATACCTAGCGTGCCAAGACCCAGATTCCATGTCAGAAATGCCCCCAGGAAACCTTGTAGTGCCTGACCTTTTTTCAATATATCCATCAACAATTCTAGTTGCAATACTACTCACTATAACATCATTATCTGATAAACTACCACTCCAGTATTGTCTATAAACTGTTCCGTATCTTCCTCCCTGCTGTGTTGGGCTAATATATTCGATATATGGGTCGGCTATTTCAAAATTTCCACCAACTACATCCCATAACTGTGTAGCAAAACCTTTTGCTACTACTACACCATCTACTTCTAATTCTGCTACTGGTATATCTCCTATTGCGCCGCCTATTTTGACATCACCAACTATATTTATATGACCATTAGTAATTCTCATTATTTCTTCATCATATTCTATAAATGCAATAAAACTAAACTCTGGGCGTTCTCCACCCCAACATGCTACT
>SDBT01009065.1_pt1 | contig 16170 bp, 29 predicted proteins | sample 2277101 | NCBI WGS metagenome assembly SDBT01 (sample SAMN10404973, study PRJNA504765) | marine sediment metagenome | isolation source: marine sediment core GS10_PC15, 103 cmbsf | place: Arctic Ocean: Southern Knipovich Ridge | collected 2010 | reverse complement strand
GAGCATCGCGGTCTCCGCCGACCTTGAGGACGGTACTGGGAGTGGATGGCACGTCTGCGGCGTAGACGTCAATTGGGAGGACGAAAATCTGTTCTGCGATCATACCGGGAAGCGCATCGCAAGCGCCTATGGCGACGACGCGGAAGACGACAACGACGCGAAGTGATTGCACTAGGTGACCCTGGGAAAGCCTGGGATCACCGCATGCAACCATTTCACCAGCATAAGGAACTAGGATCATGGCAAAGCAATACACGCAACGGGACGTGGCCTCAGAAGTTACCGCATCGATCATAGCTACCCTGGAGGAGGGGCTGAAGGGTGGCGCGTGGAAGCGCCCCTGGCGTACGGTCACACCGGCCGGCGGTTCGAACACACCACTATCAATTCGCGGCCGTAGTTACCGTGGGATGAACCAGTTTATTCTTATGATCAAGGCCCAAGCGAACGGGTGGGAGAATGTCTGGGGAACATTTTCGGGCTTCAAACAAGCCGGCGCCCAAGTGCGCAAGGGGGAACGTGGCACACTCGTAACGCTTTGGAAGTTCATACCGGTGAAAGACAAGGTCACGGGTAAGGACAAGACAATCCCCATTGTCAAAGGTTTCACATTGTTCTCTACCTCGCAAGTTGACAATTGGGAGAAGACCACCAAGCCGCGCGAAGTAAAGCCTCTAGAGGTAGTCCATCGCGAAGCGCACGAGACCTTGGCGAAGTATCTTGATCGCGAAGGCGTAGGTTTCAACGAAGGTGGCGATCGCGCATTCTATCGTGAAAGCGACGACGCCATAACGATGCCCGAACATCGCGCGTTCAAGACTGACGCGGATTATATTGGGACCCTGGCGCACGAAGCAGGCCATTCAACTGGCCATACGAAGCGTCTCGACCGCAAACTTCTTAACCGGTTTGGCGATGAAGCATACGCGTTCGAGGAACTTGTGGCCGAGTTGTCCGCCACGTTCACGCTTTGCAGCCTTGGTGTGGAACAGCCTGAGGAACTTGACGAGCAGCACGCAGCGTACCTCCTCAGTTGGCTTAAGACCCTACGCGGCGACAAGGGCGCAATCTTAAAGGCCGCGGGCCTCGCGCAACGTGCGACCGACTTGGTGTTAAATATCAGCTTTGAAAACACCGCCGAGAGCGAAGGCGACGAGGCGAAGGCCGCGTAGGTTGACGCAGGGAAGCTTAGGCAATCAAGCCTGGGCTTTCCGCCGGTGGCCTACGTCACCCTCCAGCAACGAAAGGATTGGCAACATGTTTCATGTTCTCAAGATAACCCGAGACCTAGACGGCCGCGAGATCACCAAGGTCACGCGCGCCAAGTTTGTCCACGAGCGCCACGCGGAAGATTACGTGCGCGCCTTCGCCAACGACGCGTTGAACTGGAAGATTGACTTCGAACTTGTCGAAGGCTGACGCAGCGGTGTGACCATGGGCAACCGTGGTCACCACGAAGCGCCATGCTTCGAACCAGATTACGTCCACCTGGGGGTCTAACCTGGGGGTCTAGTGCCCCATCACCAGAGAAAGGATCAGACATGCTTAGATTGTGCATCATCGACACGGAGAACGGAGACCTTTGGCACGTCGCGGAAGACCTGCAGGACTATGACTTGTCCAAGCCCTTCGCGCGCGCATCGGTCGCCAACGACGTCGAGCGGGAACTTGTCATGATCAGAAACGCCAAGTGTGGCAAGAACCTTGTTGGGAGTGAATGATATGCCCATGATCAAGCTAGTGGCGTTGGTGGCGCTTGTGCTGCTGACGCTGTACGAGGGTGCACACGGTAGGGAGCCGCCAGCGCCGGCGGTTACCCTACAGGCGTTGCGCCAAGCCTTCGTGGCCGATCGCCCCGCCTACAGAAAGTATGTCCAGCCACTTAAGCTCGAGGCCGTCCGCCGTGTGCGCGACTGTGGGTCTCCGCTCGAGGCCATACGGGCACTCAACAGGGCGTGGACGGTGAGCATACTTGGGACCACCAACGAGGGCGAAAGGGGGGCCTTCGCCAATTATGTGCGGTTCATCAACGCCTTCTATCCCTGCCCCTGAAATTGTGGTATATTCATCGGCCACACCAGTAACGAAAGGATCGATCAATGTTAGAGATATTCATGATACTCGCGGGCATCTTTTGTTTCTTCAAAGGGTGTGCACTGATCCGTAGGGTCCAGCGGTTTTACGACGGGGGAATAGCCTTCGATGTACCGACGAGCCCACGAGGGAGAATTCTGTGGGGCAGCTGGGGGCTGTTCTTACATTGGGGTGGTATCGGTCTCGTGGTCGCCGCCCTGATTATGGCGTTCACGTGACCACTAGCACACCACAACAGAAAAGAGGATCGAAGCCATGGAAATCTTAGTTGTACTTGGATTTTTTGCCCTGATCATACTGATCGTCCATCTAGCAATCAAAGGGGCCGGTATCGCTGGGGAAGCACAGCGAGAGACCGACCGGGTTATCAGGGAGCGACAGAAGACACAGCCACCTAAGGGCACCCCAGCCGCCCCAGGAGAGCCCGCACCATTTCCTGTACACGTGCCCTTCATGCCCGACGTCAAGGGGATACTCACCAGGGCGTTCCGTACGGCCTTTGTGAGGGCTGTCACGCTACTGACTGCCGGTCTGTTCCTATGGCGGGCAGGATATGACCGGTCCAGTCCTGATTTATGGGACACCCGCTATTGGGGTGACTTCGACACATTCAACCGGGTGACGTACTTTCTGGCTACCGTGTCGGAAGTCTTGTTTATCGTCTCAGGGCTGGCGGCTGTATTAATTGGGCTGACGTGGGTACTCCGCGCGAAAGCGTAGGATAAGCATGGGGTTACTCGGGTTTCCTAATGTACCACCTTCAAAGGTGGACAGAAGCCCTTAAGGCCCTGATATTATTGCACATTCATTACCCCAAAGGTACACATAAGAGGGTTACCGTTTTCAATTTGAGACCACCCGGAAACCAATGTTGGTCACGGGCAATCACCAGTGAGGAGAATTCGATATGAAAAAAGGCACACCGTACTGGACAAAGCTTGTCCCGATGGACAAGGCGACGTTCGACAAGGTGAACGACGTATCCGCAATAATCGATGCGCTTGGTATCGCGTCGATCGAACTTGACCACAGCGCAGACGACGACGGCAACGACGGCAAGTTGCACCTGATTACATTCGACAAGCGCATTGGGGAGCACCTTGGTTTCCGTGCGACCGAGATTATGAGCGACTAGAACACCGCGGCGCCGGGCGTACCCGGTAAACCAAAGTCGAACACGGGCCGGCCCTTTATTGGGCTGGCCTTTCTTCGTTTACAGGTGACCATCTTTGAGTTGCCGCCGTGCCTAGCGCGGTACTTTGTCCGGCCCATGCGGCTGGAATGTCACCGGGGGCCATCCCCCGTGTTGTCCTCCTCTCCCAGGACAGAATATGGCGGGGCGCATCGTTGACGCGGTGCGTCCCGTTCCTCTTTTCGAAAGATCAAAACAATGAACCAAGCCGACGTCACGATCATAAGGATCGCGCGCGCGGGAGTTGGGCAAGCGGCAGTGGCCATCGCGGTTGTTGCGCTTGCACACAAAGGTGAGCCGTCTCGGCTGACCGTCTCTCGCCTCATGGACCTTATTGGGAAGTCGCAGCGCAGCGTGCGTCGCGGCATCAAGCAACTTCAGGATAAGGGCATCCTCGTAGGGCGGGAGATAAACCATGACTTCCCCGAATGAAGGCTTTGCCGACTTCAACAAGCTCCCCCGCGCTGGTAGCAAGGAGGGCCTTCGCGCTCTGTTGACGGCCCGCAAGGCCCGGCAGTCCGCATGGCTACCCTTGACCACAGCGGAGCAGTCCGTGTGGACAGCCATCGTTGACCGGATGGGCAAGAACGCACCGCGCGACGACTACGGTATGTTTTCTTTCCCGTCTCAGCCGTTGATTGCGGAGGATGCTAGGGTGAACGTCCGCACCGTCCGCCGGGCCGTCCATAAGCTGGTGAAAATGGGCCTATTGCGCGCCATCAAAACCAGCCGAGACGTGACAAAATACTATCTCGGAATCGTACCCGCTAACTCGGATGATTTACAGGCCCGTATGGTGCAGGAAACCGCCGATCACCCCGGACACCATGTCCGCGAAGCCCCGGACACCATGTCCGCGAAGCCCCGGACACCATGTCCGCCTAACGAACCAATAGAACAAACCAACAGAATGAACCAAGTGAAAGAGGCCGAGAATGGCCAAGGAAAGAACTACACCCACGCCGGGGATTTCTAAGATGTAGGGACGCTCTCGCGCCGCCTCTCCTCGTCCAAACCTTGGAACCCTTGGCCCCTCCATTGAGAAAGATCAACCAAGGGAAATCCAAGGATACGGCCGCACATGGTCCAATCTTGATAGTTCCAGCTTTGGGTAACCCCCGGTCTCGTAAGAGCCACCCCAGCCGGGGGCCGACCCAAAGAGACCTCCGTCACCGTGCCACCCCCACGGTTGGCGGGGGCCTTCTTCGTTCAACCTCGTGTTAACCCTGCCTGAGAGAGAGAGAGAGGAGACACTATGCCCGACCACTTGCCCAAGACGCGACGCGAGGCGCTGACTACAGGCTCTAGGACGTTCTACACCGGCCGGCCCTGCAAACATGACCACCTGTCGCCCCGGCTGGCAGTCAACTACCAATGTGTTGAATGCAAGGCGATACACAACGCCTCGGATCGCCCGGAGCAGAAGCCAAGGAAAGCCAAGGCGATCACCGGTGGCGGCGGCGGGGAGTCATACGGCAGAAAACGTCCAGTCAGCCCACCCGAACGCTGGCGTGATATCAAGATCAGCCGTGGGTGTGCCCAAGTCGACGAGTTTGTGTACGGCGGTTCCACGTTCCTTGGTGACAGCGACGCCCACCTGTGGCGTGTAGTTCCTGACCCGGAGGCCGGTGGCCGAGTATGGGTTGTCCCGGCCAATGTGACAGAGATCAAGGCGATTATCATGGGCGGGCTCTCCAAGAGAGCCAAGGCAGCGAGACTGCAGTAATCGACCTCTCGTAGGAGCCGCGCTGGCGAGCTTAAGCCCTCCCCTTGGCAAACCGACTACCAGTCCCGCCAAGGGACACTCAGCGGCCTCCGCAGACGGTCTCAGACGCCATTTAATTGTAGCAGGCTGTGAGGCGCACAAAACTGCGCTTTCTCAATTTCGAACTGCCCCAGACGTACATTGGGACCATATGACGTCTCACTGCGTTTGAGAGCCGCAGAAACCCTTGGGTTTTTGGGGCCACCAATCACGACCTACCCCCGGAGACGACCATGGCTGGAAAATACACTCAAAAGGCGGTCGACCACTTCAAACGAGCGATACCCGGTAGAGCCAAGGGAAAGAACATCGCCCTACGTAGGATCAGGGAAGCGTCCAGGCCCATGGAAGTCGCCAAGGCCCAAGTGAAGTGGATCAAGCTGCATACGCCCGCTGCTGTGGTCAAAGACGATGGGCACCAGTTTATCTACGAGATACCCTTGCATACCGTGGGCGACCCCATCCCACCGAAACCTGTCAGAGTGGAAGACCCGGTCGCCGACCCGTGGGCGGTAGACCCGTCAGACGTTCAAGAGCTTTGTGTGCGCTATGGGCGGTTTCCCTCAGATGGCTCGACGCGTCTGATTGCGATGCTGGCGCGCGACGTCTCCTCTGACGCTATCACTAGCAAAGCTGACTGGAACGATCGCGTGGCGGCGATCAAGACTGCGGCGCGACACAACCGGCCGGTGAACCCTCGCGAGAAGAAATTGATGGACCTGCTCGACACAACTGAGGGCGAGGCCCGCAAGGCGATAATCAAGGGATGGATACGCGACGGCAAGTTACCGGGCGATCCGGTGCGCGTCGATGAACCCGAGAGAAAGATCATGGAGTAAGCGATCAAGCCAACATTGTTGTTGGCCGGCCGACCTACAGCCGAGAGCTACCGCTGGACTACCAGCGAAGCATTGCGCGTCCTCGGGGCGCGTGTCTTTAACCCTGACAGAGTAAGCCACCTGACGGGCGCCGGCATCATCTGTCCAAGCTGGACTAAGCACGGGCACGCCGAGACCCGCACCAAGTTACGCGAGGCGGAAATCACGGAGGCCGTGTATCTCTTCTGGCGTGGCCGACAGTGCCAATACATCGGGATGAGCACAAAGCTGATACCGCGCTTGAACTTCCATGCGGGCGGACACGATCCGAAATACACGAGCACCGTGCTTCATGTTGACACGACACTAATGGTTTTCGAAAGCGTAATTCCGGAGTGGGACGAACTGGAGTTAATTCACGACCTCGCTCCGCGGTGGAACCGAGAGACGCAGCGGCTACCCCGCAACAAGGCCGGCCGCGTTAAAGGCCATCCATATTTGAAACCTCCTGACGGCATCGTACTAGCGCAAGCGATCGATATCAGGAAGTAGCAGCGCGTGGGCGCAGGCACCATACGGCAAGCCGTACCTGTCAACCTACGATAACTGCACCCAGGCCGCGCGTGTTTCGCTCAAGGCTTGACGTTCACGACAGATACACGCGGTCACACATACCGCCGGCGGGCACGGATTGATCCCCGTGTCCGCTGGTTTTCATTGGAGAGAACATTGAAGAAATCACCCAATAAGAAACCCAGGCCACCCCGCGCATGGCTCACGTGGCTCGAGTGGCTACGCCAGCGAGGCGCTATGGATGACTGAAAAAAGAGGAGACACCATGTCACCCAAGAAGAAGAAAATCCTGCGGCAGTTCTACGCCAACGCCAAGAGTGATGCGGCGACTGCAGTGATACGCGAACATCTTGAAGCCACACAACCGGGCTTCTATCACAACCGAACGAGTACCGTCAGGTGGGCGCTATGTTTCACCGCAAGGATGCTCATCAACCCACAAGGAAATTGAACCATGTCAACCAAAGTTACAATCGGCGCCGACGGCGTCGTTGGAGACGTACAACAGGCCGCTGCGACAGAGCGACCCGCCGGCGGTGAGCAGTCGCACAACATAACGATTGCTAAGCCTCTCGACACCACACAGCACGACAACACCGTTGCAGGCTACGTCCTGGCGAACGGTGCGGAGCCGTCTACGTATCAACGCCTCGACGGCCAAGTGATGATACATATCGGCAAGATGGAATTCACTGTCCAGGAAGCCAAAGCGCACGGGTATCTACAGACTGCCGTGGCACAACAAGCGGTGCTGGCAACTGCGGAAACACCCGAGAACCTGACACCGGAACAGCGGGCCGCCATTCTCGAGACGGAAGAACTCGACCGCAGCATGAGCAAAGAGACGGAGCGCATGAAGCTCGAGGAACAAGCCGCAGGGCTCAATGTTCTGACCGACGAGCAGAAGGGATTACTGATCGAAGCTGGTACGGACGTCTCCACCGTCGATGGAGCGCGTACCCACGAACTGATGCTCGAGGACTTGTCCGAACAGTTGGCGCAACAAGGCTATGCTCCGGATGGATTGATCGCTGGTCTGACTGGCGTTACCGACGACGCAGGCTATGAGGCGTTCGCTGCTGACCTTGTGAACCGCGTTGGCGAGGAGGTTGCGTCCGAGACAATCAACTACGCGGAGGCCAGTGTGGCCAAGTCTGTCACGTCAATTATGAAAGAGGCCGGCGTGCCCCAGGACGAAACGTGGGATGCTTTTATCGAGACCAACCACAACGCGTTCCGCGTGGCTGGCATCGAACTCTTTCAAGGCAGCACCGGTGGTTTCCGTAGGTTGCTCGACGGGTATGCACGACGATGACGGTACACAATTGCGATGAAGCACAGGCGCGCGATGTTCTCCGCGCTTCGTGCGAAGTTGTTCTGTGGGCTGACGCCATCGAAGGCGGCGGCAAGAGACGGCATGTCACCATCTCAGAGGAAGACCTGAAGTTGATCATGCAACGCTGCTTAGGTGACTTCGACAGCACCGTGGAAGATATGCGGGCGATGGCGATCCGAAGTTACAACGCCAACATTGGTCGCCTCAGGCCAGCTTCGAGTTACTACGTCGGGCCACTTGGCGTTCAAGACGGTCTTACTTATGACCCTCGTACCGGCCGCTATAACACCAACCACAACTAAGGAAAATCATTATGCCGAACTATGACACCGAGACCAACGAGCTACACTCACGATACGCGCGAGAAGCCGTTGCCCTGACCAACAAACTGAGACTTGCGATCAAGACAGGTACGCCGAGCGTTGACGAAGATGAGATTAGCGCCGGCCTTGAGAACGCCAGTACATCCCGCAACGAGGCCGTCTTCCGCGAGCTTAATATGGCGGTGAACGATCACCGCGCCCACAACAGGGACAGTGTTTGAACCTGGGTGCTACCTGCGCGCCAGCGAAATAGCAGAGACCTTCGGATGTTCACAACATAGCATCCGAAGACTGCCCATCCCCTCATACACCTTCGGCCACAATATGCGCCGATGGAAAGCCGAAGACCTCAACGAGTACGTCGAGCGGTGTCAACAAGACAAACCCGCCGATGCCAAACCCAAACACATAACGCCAACCAGACGACCGAGTGTCAACTTCGGTCGCCAACGGTTACGGCGTTTGATCAAAGGAAACTGAACATGTCGAACACTACATTTCTTGAACGCCGCGAGATGGCGGCAAAGGTAAGCGCCAGCCGCGCGAGGGAACGATCCGAAACCCCGCCGGCGCCAATCGCGGCCGTTGACGCCACAGACTATACAGCGCAGATCGCCAAGCTGCGGAAGGAACTTCGCATCCAAGAGAAGGCCATGGCAGCGGCGAAAGACCGGACCTTTTCGATCAAGTGCGTTGTGACCGACCACGTAACGAAGAAGCCCAAGACGTTCGAAGTCAACGACGTGACGCTTAGGGAGGCCCGCGCGAAGTTGACTGGCATATTTGATGAAGCCAGCAAGATTGGCGGTTCCGTCCGCGATCGTTTCAGAAGACACAAATCCGTGGCCGTTGCCGTCCGTGGACGCATCACACGTCTGTTGGAAGCTCAGGAGCTACAAGATCGCAAAGCCATCGTCGCCGAGAAGCATAAACACACCGCCGCCCACCTGGCGGACATCGACACGGAGGGCACCGGGCCAATTCGTGGGATTGGCGCTGACTACAGGAGTAACGCGAAATGAAAATCGCACCACAACGTGACCCAGTGACAGGCGGCATCGCTGATCCCGAGACACCCAAGGCCGAGCAAAACATCGGTCGTGGAACCGGGTATGGCCATACCGGTGAGGACCCGCCCCATGTGGAAATTGTGCCCGACCACCGGGCCGAACTCAAGGGCCGCGAGTACACCATCGAAGTAACCGTGTCCGTGGACGGCAACGTAGTGTCGGCCGCCGACAGCGTGACCACGGGCCAAGGGATCGAAGGTGCTGGCTTAGAGGCCGCCCACGCCGCGTGTGGCCCCGCGTCGAAAGCGTGGAAGACGGAGATGCGTAAAGCAAAGTGAAAGGAGACCTGAGATGCTTGTAAGTGCAGACGCAAAGGTGAACGAAGAAAGGCGCGTCAAGCGTCTCTTTCGCGATATCCATCTCGGCGGCGACCTGATACCGTCAACGAGGCCGGAATGGGCGGACGAAGATTACAAGCCCTGGGACCAAGCGGTGGCCGTGCAGGCCGCCTACTTCATCGGTCCCTGTTGCAAGGTGGAAGGCCATGTGACCCATGGCGGAAGTATACGACGGACTTTTGACCATGTGTGCGTTGCCTGCCGTACGAAGCTATGAACACTTGGGCGTCCAGGGAAGAAACGTTTGCCACTCCCTGGGCGCTTCTCTAATCCAACACTGCCACAGCCTCTTCCAAATCTTCGGGCCGCAGCGAAGCATAGCGTTGCGTCATGACGATCGAAGCGTGCCCGAGAAGTTTCGAGACCTGATACAAACCCACACCCCTCCTGACGAGACGCGCGGCGAACAGGTGACGTAAATCGTGCAGCCTGATATGACACAATCCCGCCGCCTTCCTTGCCTTCAGCCATGTTGACTTTGGACTTACATAAGGATGCCGGTACCCGCCTGCGTCCGTCCAAACAAAGACATGGCTCTCCCCATCGACCCTTTCCCCCTGTATCTCTTGTAACATGTCGCGCACACCGCGCGGCAACGGTACCGCGCGCGGAACGCCTGACTTCGTATCTGGAAACCGTACGAACGATCGTTGACCCTTGTTGAACGTGACGTTATCCCACGTCAAAGACGTAGCTTCCCCCAGGCGCGCACCCGTGCCCGCAAGGAACTGAATGAGCCGTTGTAAGTGTTCCGGTGAGACGTCAATCAGGCGTTCGTATTCTGGCTCAGTTATGAACCGCTCGACATTCCTGGCGGTGGTCACCAAGTCGATCCTTGGGACCTTCTCAATAACCTCCCACGTTTCGAACGCGCGTTTCAACATGGACTTGACCACACTCAGGCGCCTGTTGACCGTAGCCGGCCGCAGGCCCGCCTTGAGCATGTTGGCAGTCCATTGAGACATGCGCGGCGTGGTCAAGTCCTCGAGAGGGACGTCACCGAAGTGTTCTAGGATAATCTCGAGAAGGTTGACGTTCTTGCGGGCCGTCTCTGGGCGGGGCGACCTGGGCGCCAAGCGTTCACTGTAGTATCGCTCCAATCCCTCCGACAACAACAGGGAGCGCATTCCCTTCGCATGTTGGGCTTCAATCCTGGCGCGATCATCTGCTTCTATGGCGCGGGCTTCACGCTTGGTTGTGACCCTAGTTGACTTCCTGTACCGGTTGCCGCGTATGACGAACTCATACCACCAAATTGGGCCGCGCTGGTACAGTGACATTATTCTCCCCCTTGGCTTCTGTTCCTATATCACACTTTCGTTACCGGTGTTGCAACTTAAGAAGTCACCACACAGCAACACCACACAGCCGAAATAAATGCTAAGTGGGGTCTGGGCTTACGACCCCAGGCGCGCGCCTAGATCAGGCGAAGCAGCACCGCAGGGACTAGGCTTTCCGGGGGTTCCAGGGAGACATAAGGGGCATGAGAGGTACACACTCCCCACGATTGGACCCACAGCGGAACTCTTGACATACCGTATCCCCCACACGTATCTTACCCTACCAGCCAACTTCAATGAGGGGATCATGCCATGCGGCGACCACCCGCCCACGTGCGCGTCTTTCGAGGCATCCTGCATGGAGCCATACTAGGACTACTGTTTTATCTGATTGTGTTCGCCATCGGCGTCACCGCGGCCCGCTCGCAGACCTTGGACATGGTTGGGGCGAGGACCCTGGTCTCTCCCACTCGTATCGTACTGACTGGCGGCTTGTCGGCTGGGCGTTTCCTTTTGATCAACCATTCTCAAAATAGCGTGACATACGCGGTATCGTTCATCCCCTTGATGAAACATGAGCGGGCCGGCGCCATGGACATCGGCCCCGATATCCTCGTGGCCCCGCGGCGCGTCACTCTGAGGCCGGGTGGCGTTCAATATGTTCGCTTTCTTTTGATGAAACCCCCGGCCGGCAAGCTAGAGCGGGCGCGCATCAAGTTTGCCCCGGTGGCTCCTGAGAAGGCCAGCGACGAACCCAGGGCCACCAAGGTCACCGCCGGGGTGAAAATCATGGTCGGTTTGACTTTGCCTATTGAGCGTCGACCATGACGCCACGCCTAGAGGCGAAGGCTCGCGGGGAAAAGGTTTACTCCGGTAGGCTCTGTAAACTTGGGCACACAAAGCGGTACGTCTCCAATAGAGGTTGTGTGGTCTGTAGCAGTGAACAATCCATGGCGCGGGCGCGCGTAAATCGAGAGACCGTGAACAGGCAGGCTCGTGAGCGTCACGCCGCCCACCCTGAGATGCGGAAAGTGATTAGCAGACGCTACTACCTCAACCACACCGAGGAAGAGAACGCCCGCAGTAGAAAGTTCCGGCGCGATAATCCAAAACTCGTCGCCTTTCTTTGTGCGCGCTGGTTTAAAAACAATCCTGATAAAGTGGCTCACTACAACGGGCGGCGACGTGGCCGAATGTACAACGCCACGCCCGCCAACGCCGACCACGGTATCATCGACGCACTGTACGACATCGCGCGGGACATCACCGAGGAGACCGGGGAACTCTGGACTGTTGACCATTGGGTACCGCTGAGCAAGGGCGGACTACACTGCCACACGAACCTGACCATCATGCGCGGCTCTGCGAACTCTTCCAAGAACGCACGCATCCCCGATGGCCCCTGTCCCTCCATACAGAAAACACTCGACGCCCTGCCCCATGTGATACCCGACCCTGACACGATCGACATGGGCGAGGGCTGACATGGAGCCCTTGCTTGTGATGATCGTCCTGGCCCGTCTTGAGTTGGGCCTTGTTGTGTTGCCAGACGGTGGGGCATGCGTGCCCGTGGACAACGTTGCGAAACTTATCGAACTACGCGGCGTCTCCTCCCGCTGCGTAGACCTAGGAGACGCTGGGAAGCCGCTGGGGGCTTCCTTCCGTCTCGACCGTAGAACCATGGAGCTACATATCGCGCCGGTGCGGGGCAACACGTTTCCTATTACCGCACGGCTGGCGCGTGAAGCAAAGTGGAGGTTGATCGGAATGCGGGGCGCTGGGGTAAACTTCCCGTTGACCCAGGCTCCGTATTCCGGCCTAGGATCAGGTGGCGTACAGATACAACAGAGCAGCACCTTAGGAGACAACCGCGAACCTACGATGAATGTCTTCGGCGCGGGAGAGGCAATTTGGGGAACGCTTACCGGCAGCGCAACCGTTGTCGGGCGGACCTTGGCGACACTGCGATCGACCTGGGACCACCGCCATGGTAGCGGCCGGCTGACCCTGGGCGACGTCTCCGCCCCCTACGAGCCAAGCGTGGGCCGTAGTCCGCTGGGACGTGGTGCGGTATTGACATACGGACCCACAGGACGCGCGGCGCGTGCTTGGGAGCAGACTGTAGAAGGCTTCGCACCCGGCCATGGCTACACGGCCGAGTTACTGCTCAGGGGCCAGCTTGCTGACTTCCAACGCCTAGAGACTGACTACTATTTTTTCAAAGTACCGACGACAGCCGGCCGTAACGATATCCGAGTTAGGCTTTACAGTGCGACCGGCGAAGTGATTGAACGGAACCACAGCGTACACGTCGGAGCCGCGGCGCTCCCGCCGGGCAAGGTGCGCTTGGCGGCGTCCGTGGTACAGCCACGCACTGCGCTGGTAGGACCCGACGTCTCCCAGGCCCAACGTCGAACCGATGCCTTTGCCTCCGTCTTCCTGGGGATCACGGACAACATCACCATTGGAACCAGCTATGTCACTTCCGACGCCCCCTCTCGACAAACCTCGTATGCCACCGGCACCGTTGCCGTGGCCCTTCCCTTTGGAAGTACCGGAATGGCGTATACCACCAAAACCAGCGCGGGAAATCGAGGAGCATCCCTGCGGACCAGCGCGACGTTGGGACGCCTGCAGCTAGAGCACACGGAGAACGACAAACTCGGTAGCCGGGCGCTCCCGGTCTCGTTGGTGCGCCGGTCCCGCGCATCCTCTTCGGCAAGCCTGGGCCAACTCTGGACAACCGCGCGCGTCACCCGAAGTCAACACCGCGCCAGCACAACGAACGCGGTGGCCGCTCGAGCCTCGTATAGAGTGCGCGGCCCGGTGCGCGGGACTACACGCCTGACGCACACGCGCGGCTCCAGCGCAGCGAGTAGGACCCAGGTGGCACAAGCTATGACATGGCGCCGGCGGCACACGGCCGTCACCGTCGCAGCGTCTTCCCAGGTTGAACCTGAGCCAGTTCTGACAGGCGTTAGCTTGTCGTTACGCAGTAGGGCGGGTGAGCGTGTCTCTTACTCAGGCGCGCTTGCTTGGTCTGCGGCGGGACCGAGGGGAAGCCTGGGATTAACACTGGACCGACCGCATGGGCGGGTGGGGATGAATGTTGAACTCAGTGAGACCCAGGCTTTTCTCAGGCTTACCTATAGCTACGGCGCCCGCGGCGCGCACCGCGTCCGCAGCGGCGGGGTGAACAAGGGTACCCTGGCGGCTCACGTCTTTCTGGACATGGACGAGAGCGGGACCTATACGCCCGGCGATCGACCCTTGGCGGACGTCAAGGTACGTGGCTTCAAGAACACAGATGCGCGGGGATACACCACGAAGGTGGTCTCTGCCCATAGCGAACAGGTTGTCTTCGTCAAAGAGGGTGACTTGATCGATCCGCGGCACTTCTCCCCGAGGGGTGGTCGCGTAGTTGTGTATCCAGGCGGATATGCAGAAATCGAGGTACCGGTGAAATACCGTAGCCTCACAACCCAAAGGAACTCGACAAGATGGTAGCAAGATCATACTCACGGCTGATATGGGCCACGTTCATCATGTTGGCCGTCGTGGCGTTCGGCGTCACATGGTCAACGGCCAAGGCTGACACAGTACCGGTGGTAGCAACTGTGACAGCCGCAACGGCGCTGTCAACCGTGGTCGACCTCGAGCCGGATGGTGGGCTGTATCTGTTCAACGGTGGCTTCAACGCTGACGCTCGTTACCGTGTCAGTAGTGCCGATGGCTCCGTGACCATCCTAAGTGGGGTCTCGACCATGGACCCGATCGGCGGCGGCGAAGCGGGCCAGTTGACGGTGTCAGGGACGCCAAATGCTTCGTTCAACATCTCTGCTGGCGTGGCAGTCCCAACCGGCCCGATCAGCAACAGCCCGCCCCCGACCCTGCTGGTAGGGAACGCCGTTATCCCTGACAACACCGACGTGAGCGCAGCGCCAGCGGTGGCGGCTCTCGACGGAAGTGGCGTTGACGTGATCCGGCTGGGCTTCGAGTTTGGCTTCGCTCAAGACAATCCGCCAGCGGGAACCAGCACGATCACTTTCCCTGTCACGGTGAATTATTTATAGGAGGACCAAAGTCGGGCCGCGTGCTTTCCAAGGGGCGCGCGGTCCCGCTGTGGGCCTTTGTACAGGAGATAGAGTGTTGCTTACGATCCTAAGAGCCCTAACGCCATCGTCCGCCTTCGGCTGGTGCAAGCTGATCGCCTTCGGCAAGGTCTTTGCGGCCGTGGTGCTGTACGGGCCGGCGTGGCTGGGCATCGTAGGGTGACCAAGCGCACCAACAAGCGGTTCCGCACTACCGTCAAGGCCCGGTTACACGATGCGTACCGCGGGACCACCCATACCATCATCACCCCGATCGTGCGCGTGCTGGTAGTGCGACGGCCCACACCTAAACAGTTTACCCGCCCGCGGCAACCTGGGCGACCTGGGAACACCCCGTTCACATTGAGGTTGCCACCACCATCAACTGAGGAGCCCTAGCCATGCAACTGTTCACATTGGAGGCACAAGTCTCCGTAGAGAATGATCAAGACTTAGACTACGACGATCGCGGCGGGCTCGTTGTGGTGTGCAACGGGGATGGCAAGCCTTGTGTGAGAGAAGTGCCATCGGGGCTGCTACGGACCCTTAAGTACAAAGTGATTGTAGGCCGCAACCCCGGCGCAACTACGCAGCAACCGCAATGACGCTGTTCGCCGTCACCACCACACCACCACCAAACTAGGGAGACCCGATCAATGAGCAAAGAGCAAGAGCAGAGTTACCACGGCAACGGCAACCACGATTGGGAGGTTGTGAACATCCACAGTGAACCAAACATGAAGCGACTGAGAGTACCGGGCGGGTGGCTGTACGGAGCCGGCCCGCTGTATACGTCCTCGACCGCGACCACCTTCGTGCCTATGCCCGAAGTCGTGAAACACGCGGTATGACCCTGCTGTTGCCGAGAAGGCACAGGAGGCGCTACGACAACCTTGCGCCAACCGAGGACGATCGGATCAGGGCGATCCGGGAGTGTCTGCGGCAGGGCCACGAGTGCAAGCTCGACGATGCTAGGCGCCGCCGGCGGGGTATGCGCGACCGACGGTCTGTGGTATAACGACGCGGCATGGATTGATCCTCTATGCTGGTGATACGGAGCGGTCCTGGGGAAACCTGGGGCCGCCCTTTTTTGTGCCCTGGTGAGACCGGGGGAACCGGGGGAACCGGGGAGACCTGGGGCTCATCAAGGGGCTGTAGGGGCTCTCCCAGGCTTGTAGGGGCTCCCAGGCGCCAAGCCCCTGGCGGCTCATGGCTTTCATGGGCTTTCACACAAGCTTTCTTAGGCTTTCCCGACGTAGCGGTACACACGTTTTAGGCGCGATCCTAGAT